>Ga0233437_1004480_pt1 | contig 16389 bp, 11 predicted proteins | sample SI_122_August201_FD_182714 | JGI IMG/M metagenome (GOLD analysis project Ga0233437, IMG submission 182714) | Seawater microbial communities from Saanich Inlet, British Columbia, Canada - SI_122_August2016_200_MG | ecosystem: Environmental > Aquatic > Marine > Inlet | place: Canada: British... | reverse complement strand
GTAAGTTTGCTCCTCTATCTGCGGTGGATCAGAGGGAGTGAAGGTGGGTCAGTTTGAATGAGCACCAACAGTAGGTGGGTCAACTTTGTGAGCACTGGGTGGGTCAATCTTTGTGAGCGCTAAAGCCCCGGTTGATGATGGAGGGATTGATCTTTTCTAGCAGGCGCGTTGTTAGAATGTTTATGTATAGATAGGTATGATTTATGCATCTCTCTGGTTAACTGTATAAGGAGAGAAATGATGAGCACCATCTATGTTGCATCAACCATTGCCGAGAGTTGGCATGACCTGGTTAAAGAGGCGGAACAGGAGACCCATCTAACGCTGGACCATGAGATGGAAGGCTATCTGGTGATGACCTTGATACGCTATCAGAAATTTGCCTCGCTAAAATCTCATATCCTTGCACTGGACTATTTCAATGCGCAGGGGCAGTCAGGTCAGCTCAGACGTCAAAGGCTTCAGCAGTTGGGTGATATCAGCCTGCTCTTTAGTGGCCTCTATCCAGAACAGGCAGAGCGCCGTATGGTGGGTATCGATTACTTTATCAAAATGGGAAAAAGTGCCTACTCATCGGCCTCTGTTGGGGCAAAAAGTGCCCTGTCAGAGATGTTTGTAGAGCTTTCAAGCAGTTTTATACCCTTGATGCGGGTACTGCGTGCGGTACATGATCGAACCTCAGCACAGCGTCCGGATCTGCTAGAGGCGTGGGATCTCTGGTCCGGGACGGGTGATGCGCAGTCGTGGGATCAGTTGAGCCAGGGAGGTCGTGTAATACCGGTTAATATGGTTGGGCAGGCATAGCAATATACCCAGCCCGGCAGAGCTACATACCGGTTAGTCCTGTTCCATATATTTGAGTCGAATGGCCCGAATCACATCCTGGATGGTGAAGAAGATTTCGACCAGCTCTGGGTCAAAGTGCTTTCCAGCCTCCTCTCGAAGCAGGTTGTCAACGTCCTCTTCACTCCAGGCACTCTTGTAGACGCGGCTGGAGATCAAGGCATCATAGACATCGGCCATTGCAACAATTCGTGCAGTGAGAGGAATCTCTTCCCCTTTCAGACCTTTTGGGTAGCCGTTCCCATCCCACCGCTCATGGTGGCCCAATACAACGTCACGGCTCATCTCATCCAGTAGAGAGTGAGTATCACCAAACAGGCTTGCACCATATTCAGTGTGGTTCTGCATGACCTTAAACTCATCATCGGTCAATTTTGCCGGTTTTTTCAGAATTTTATCGGAGATTGCGACCTTGCCGACATCATGTAGCATCGCAGCAATACGGAAGGAGCCTTTAAAGGCCCGCATCTCGTCATCAGGAACCCCCCGTTTTCTGGCCCATGCCTCATAGATTTCGATGGAGTAGGTGCCGACCCGATTGACGTGGGCGCCGGTCTCTTTGGGGTCACGCAGTTCGGCCATCTGTAGCATACGGGTGAATACGGTACGGGTAATTCGTGCCCGATCAATCGCCCCGGAGGCGATCAACCCGAAATGTCGGAGATAGAGCAGATCCTCCTCAGAGAACGGTTTTTGCTCATCTTTGTTAATCAGTTGCAGGACTCCGACCAGAGTTCCGTTGCCCGTAGTGAGTGGTGCGGCAACGGTGGTTACTGTTTTATAGCCAGTCTGCTCATCAAAGCTGGTGTTGAAGCTGTAGGGGGCGTTGTCAGGAAGATTATAGACATCGTTGATATTGACCATCTCACCACGGCTGGCGGCAAAACCGGCAATTGAACTTTCATCAATGGGGATGGTGACATCGTTATAGAGGAAGCGATTATTTCGGCTACCCAAGCTTTGCAGACGGTCATTCTGTACATAGGCAAAGCGTAGTTTTTCATCTTCAGCCAGGTAGATGGAGCCTGCATCAGCACCTGTATATCTGCGTGCCTCAAGCAGCAGCTGGTCCAGCAGAGCATCCAGATCTTCAATTCTTACAATCTGTTCTGAAAAGCGCAGTAATGAGTCGAGTCGGTCGTTGTATTCATTCGCTTGCATGACGTTATTTTCACTCTGTTATTCAAGTATCATTAGGGTTAGAGAGTACTACATTGTGAAAGTGGCTGCACCTTAGTGTTATGTTCGTGTTATGTGAATGGAAATATGATGGAAAAGGTAGCTCCTGGCTTCCCTTCCATCTTCAACAGTTTTATTTCACCATCTACACTTTTAACAAAATTCCCCACAGAGTGGAGCCCATAACCGGTTTTGCCATGTTGGGTTGAGAAGCCGAAGTTGAAAATTTCCTTCTGAACCTCCTCAGTAATACCGGTGCCGTTATCTTCGATCTGCAGTTGCCATTCAGAGAGGCTGGTTTTGCTGGCGTGAAAGTGAATGACACCGGTTTCCTGTTCACCCTGCATAGCGTCAGCACGTAACACGATTGCAGCAATACTGTTATCAACCATATGTATCATCATCTGCATAAACTGGTTTCTGGGGAGTGTGATTTGATGGATGTCATCGTCAATGGTGATGTTAACCTGAATCCTGTTTTGCTGGATCTGTTGGTTCCTTGAGGCAATTACATCAACCAGTAGTGCATGAAGGTCAAAGGTACTCTTGAAACTATTGGGATGAGACTCATTCTTGTGTAATTTAAGTAGGTTACCTATTTGGATGACCTCTTCAGATAGAGTATTCAGAGGTTTTTGCAGATCACCTTGAATGATGTTTCGTAAGGTTTTCCCCCCCTCTCTGAAGACGGCTTCACTTTTGTTGAGTAGAAGTGTCTGCTCGTCGGTACTGTTTTCTGGGAGGGCGTTCTGTTGATGGTGCCGTATCTGTTGAGCAAAACTTTCGAACATCATCACGACCTTCTCAAGTTGGACTCCTGAACGTTTGATGCGTGTCAGGTTTCCTGAAATACCGGTGATGATATTACCGATGTTATGCATCACAGTAACCCCCATCTCAGCGACACCGGACTGAAAGGCGAGGAATTGCTGCTGTTGCTCGATGTGTTTTCGCTCTCTCAAATCATGGAATACAAAGGTGTAGCCTATACTGTTATTACGGCTGTCGGTCAGTGTGGAGCGGGAGATCTCAATCGGTATCTCCTGTCCGCTACCATTATGAAACCTGGTTTCACCCCCCGGATAATGCTGCTTCAGAACCTCTTCTCCAAGAAGCTGAGTAACGCTGAGGCTCTGAAGCAGCTCACCGGTATAGCCTGACAGTGTTTCGGCAGCCGGGTTAAAGGAGAGAATCTCCCCCTGCTCATTGGTGACCAATAGCGCTTCAACCATTGAATGGGTAATCTTTTCGGCATACTCCTTGGCCTGAGCCAGTTCAGTGGTGCGTTCAGAGACCCGCTGCTCCAATGTATCATGGCTCTTTTCCAGCGCACTATAGGTGTTTCGCAGATTGATTACGGCACCAATGAGGACAAAAAACAGTACCAGTGTAAATAGCAGCAGCAGGTTTGTAGAGAGTTCAGTCTGCTGCTGCTGGACCTTATAGCCCGCCAGATAGGTTTCTCGAATGGTGGCAAGGGTCTCAGGGATTTCAATCACAAGAGCCTTTCCGAGCAGACTCTCAACCAGTGGCAAATTGATGAGGATCAGGCGACTATGCCGCAGCAGTGTCACCGCAATCTCCATAGCATCCTCTTGCGGGAATTGACCACTGACTGCCATCTTCTGATAGAGACCGATACGATCCAGTAGTTCACTGCGCTGCTGGTTATTCTCTGTCACCAGATAGGTCAGCATATCCTCTGCAAATATATGGATTGCGTAGGTAAGGCTGTTTTCATTTTCGAGAGTAGCCTGCTCAATCTGCTGGTGAAGTTCAGGAAGGTAACGCACACTGTTTCCATAGAGTGCTTTAGCTGATTTAAATTGAGAGATCAGCTCCAGCTTTTCTGTAAAACGCTGTTTGAGCTGAGTGACTAAATTCTGCAGGAGTGCTGTACGCTCCTGATCAAGATAGGTTGGTGGCGCCTGTAGCTCAGAGAGTAGTTGATGGATAGTTCGTTCGGCACTGACCAGACCATCATAGTCACTGCGTAGCCGGAAACGGCTTCGAAACAGCTCCATGCTATAGCGGTTCTCTTCATTTTCAAGCTGGGTGATCTGGCTCAGGTAGCGAATGTGCTGTTTTGATTCAATCCCCTGGGCAACAAAAAACAGAATGATAAAGAGGACAAAAAGCAGCCCGAGGATTGGATAGCTATAACGTCGTAGAAAGGAGGCGAGGGATTGCAGCATTAATGGATTGCAGAGAGGTCAGCACTAAGAGTATTGAGGAATGCGACCAGCTGGTTGATCTGCTCTTCATTCAGTTTTCTTCCCAGTTGCAGAGCCCCCATGTCGGAAACAGCCTCTTCCAGCGTGGCACGTGAACCATCATGAAAGTAAGGGGCCGTGAGCGCCACATTGCGCAGTGAAGGAACCTTGAAAACAAGGTGATCTACCGGATTTCCGGTCACCTCAAAACGTCCCTGGTCATCATGCAGCAGTTTAAGCTGCTGCTCATTTTCGGCATAGACACCGATCTTCTGAAACAGGTTGCCCCCTACGTTTCGTCCCTGATGACAGCTGATACAACCAAAATCTCTGAATAGAGTATAGCCTCTCCGTGCCGTATTGGAGATAGCACTGTTATCTCCTTTCAGATAACGGTCAAACGGGTTGTCCGGGGTAATGAGCGTACGTTCATAGAGGCTGATTGCATCCTGTATGGTTTTGAGCTGTATCCCTTGAGGGTAGATCGAGAAGGCTTCCACCATGGCTGGGTCTGCGCTGAGCTGGGTGATGATCTGCTCTCGGTTGCCGCCCATCTCATCGGGATTGAGCAGAGGCTGCCCCGCCTGTTCGGCCAGGTTGTGTGAGCGCCCATCCCAGAACTGTCGGAAGTTAAACGCTGCGTTGAGTACCGTAGGAGAATTTCTCTTTAAGCGGCTTCCATTGGTACCGATTGAAATCCCCCTGGGATCATGCCCTCCAAGTGTCAGAATATGACAGCTCATACAGCTTATTTTTTGGCTTCCGGAGAGGCGGACATCCTGGAATAGCTGCTGTCCCAGATTAATCTTTGCGGTTAGTTCAGCAGAGAGCGCTTTGAGTTGAGGGATCGGGTGTATCGGGCTTTCAACGGTCTGCTGATTCTCTGTAGAGAGGTAGAAGTCACTGTCACTGTATTGAGGCAGTGGAATCTTTTCAGCAGGGACCGAAGGGCTGGAGAGCCACTGTTCTCTTACAATCCAGGATATTCCCAGAAGGATGAGAATGAAGAACCCTGTAATAATCTTTTGAGACATAAGGTCAGGATGTTATCAAATTAGTCAGGCCAATGTAGCGCTACTAAATGGATGAGACACCACTCTCAATAGCCGCACGTCGAACGGCAGTAGAGACATAGCCACGCAGTCTGGGGTCGAGCGGTTTGGGAATGATGTAGTGAGGGCCGAACTCCAGAGTCTCATCCGGGTAGGCACTGCGTACACTGTCTGGAATGGGTTCATTAGTGAGGTGTTGTAGAGCCTTAACAGCAGCGATTTTCATCTCAATATTGATGGTGGTTGCCTTGGCATCCAGTGCGCCGCGGAAGATAAAGGGGAAGCAGAGTACATTGTTGACCTGGTTGGGAAAATCGCTGCGCCCGGTGGCCATAATCAGGTCATCCCGAACTGACAGTGCAAGTTTGGGATGAATTTCCGGGTCGGGGTTGGCCAGTGCAAAAAGCACGGGGTTGGGCGCCATGCTCTGCACCATCGCAGGGCTGACCAGATTGGCTCCAGAGAGCCCGGTAAAGACATCAGCGGACTCCATGGCATCGGCGAGTGAGCGCCACTCTGTGGTGCGGGCAAATAGCTGTTTATAGATATTGAGATCGGTACGACCCGTATGGACCACACCATGCCGGTCAACCAGGGTGATATTCTCTTTACAGGCCCCCAGGGTAATCAACAACTGCATTGAGGCGATGGCAGCAGCACCGGCTCCAAGACAGACGATACGTGCTTCAGGCAGGCTCTTGCCCTGGATCTGCAGCGCATTGAGCAGCCCCGCAGCAATAATAATTGCGGTGCCATGTTGATCATCATGAAAGACAGGAATATTGAGCCGATCAATCAATGCCCGCTCAACCTCAAAGCAGTGGGGTGCGGAGATATCTTCCAGATTGATACCACCAAAGGTGGGGGCAATACGGGCTACAGTCTCAATAAAATCCTGGTTGGAGGAGGCCTCAACTTCAATGTCGAAGACATCAATATCGGCAAATTTTTTAAACAGAACCGCCTTTCCCTCCATAACCGGTTTGGCCGCAAGAGGGCCGACATTACCGAGCCCAAGCACAGCGCTGCCATCGGTGATCACGGCAATCAGGTTGCCGCGTGCCGTATAACGGTCTACACAGTTGGGGTTGGCAGCAATTTCACGAACCGGAGCCGCAACACCGGGGCTATAGGCGAGGCTGAGGTCATAGGGGGTTTCAAAGGGTTTGGTCGGGTGTATCGCCAGTTTTCCGGCGGGCTTACTGCTGTGATAATCCAGAGCTTGTTGCGTCAATGTCTCATCATCGGGATGTTGTGGCGGCTGATTCATTGCGCAGTCTCATTTATTGGATGAAGGAGTTCAGGCTATAGATTGTGTCTGAATCCATTGGGGTGTCAAATGCTATTAGTGGTTTTTCAACACTAGTACTCCGACAACATTGTTTTGACCGTCTCAGTAAGGCTGAATGGGGTGAGCTGCAAGGCGGACGAACGCAGGACTAACCGTAGTTAATTCAAGAGAGGACAACGAAGCAGATGGCCCCATTCAGACTTACCCAAAGGGAACCTCGCTCCGAGCCCAATACAGCGTTACAGCCATTTGACATAGAGTGACTATGCCAGCATGACTGCGCCTTGTCTTGGACTCGGGGCGAGAGTTCTGAGACGGTCAAAACAATGTTGTCGGAGTACTAGCTTCAGTGACAATACTGTTTGATCTTTTGCCGTGATTTTTGACCATAAGAGCCCTTTTCACTCTTTCTCTTTCGAACCTGGTAGGCGACTCCCCAGTGAAGACAGGCCTTGTTGAGCTTGTTTAACTGGTAATAGTTGACACCCAGCACATAGTTGGCCGACTCTCTGTAGCGTTTCGGGATGTTGAGCGGGTCACTCTCTTTATTGAGCATGTTGTCGAGCACCTCAATGGAGGCCCTGTATTTTTCCTGATTTAACAGGGCGATGGCCAGCCCGATCACCTCATACGATTTATCGTTATAACGGCCTGCTTTGCGAAAGTAATGTTCAGCACGAACATACTCACTCTTGCTGATGAGCTTCCATCCGAAAGTGGAGTAGACGATGCTCTTCTCCCGCTTTCTCAGCGGCTTGACAGCGCTATGCACAACCTTTTCAGCCCTCTCGAGGTTGTTCATATTATTCAGGTTATTGATGGCGTTAATTGCCTGGTCCATCTCACTGGCGTGGAGAGACAGAGAAAAGAAGGCCGACAGGAAAAGGGTTAAGGCTGCTTTCATAGTTGGACTTTCGTGAATCAACAGAGGTTTCTTAAGTGTCAGTAATGGGGATGGTGGTTACTTCTTCAAGATAAATTCAACACGCCGGTTTTTAGCACGATTGAGCTTGTTGTCATTTGCCACGACAGGAATCAAATCAGCATACCCGGTAGCCGTCAGGCGCATGGGGTCTACCCCCTTTTCGATCAGGTAACGCAACAGGTTAGTGGCGCGAATGGATGAGAGTTCCCAGTTGGAGGGGTACTGTTTGGTCTTAATGGGGATGTTATCAGTATGGCCCCGAATATTGATGCTGTATTCAGTGTGTGGATTGACCACCTGGATAATCTTGTCAATGATGTCATAGGCGGCAGATGAGAGTGCGGCTGCGCCCGATTGAAACAGCAGGCCACTACGGATCTGAATCATCACATGGGTTCTGTCCGGGTCAGCCTTGGCGGTTACATAGTAGCGCAGTTGATTGGCCTTGATTCCTTTACGGATCTGCTCCAGCAATAGTGTGATCTCCTGCTGTTCATCACGAAAGCGGGTGAAACTGCCATAGACCTGATCGCTCTTGTAGTTTTTATAATCTTCGAGGATGACCGACTCCATAGTGGGTACCTCGATCAGTTTGGCCCGCTTCTCCTCGGTTCCAAAGGCACCATAAAAGAGCACATTGAATTTTTCCACATTGAAATCTGAGAGCGTCTGCAACATGACAAACAGCACCAACAGTACGGTAATCAGATCTGCGTAGGTGAGAATCCAGCCACCGCTGATCGACTCCTGGTCATCACCCTCGTTCATCAGCGCCAGCAGGTCATCTTCCTGACGGTCGTCGTAAAGGTCCGGGGCTTCTGGATTGTCCACGTCAGTGGCCTACAAATCCGGGATCTGAAAGGGGCGTCGGCTCCCTACCGGGATCAGGGCGATGGCCTGTTCATACAGCGACAGCGGGTGTTCGCCCCGCTTGATGCTGACCGCACCGATATAGATGATCTCCAAATTGGTGACCGATTCGATGGTTCTTGATTTCAGTTTTCCGGCAATCGGGGTAAAGATCACGGTAGAGAGAAACGAACCATAGAAGGTGGTGGTGAGCGCGGTTGCCATTGCAGGGCCGACATTGGAGGGGTCTTCCATTGCGCTGAGCATCTGGATCAGACCAATCAGGGTCCCGATCATTCCAAAGGCGGGTGCATACATGCTCATTTTACGAAAGATATCTTCCGTAGTCATGTTACGTAGTTTTACTGAGCCGATCTCTGCCCGCAGTGCAGAGCGGATGATCGACTCATCCGTATTCTCTGAGGTTAGCTCAATGGTCTTTTTTACAAACCAGGAGTGGCTCTCTTTGGCTAACTGCTCAACGGCGGCATGGCCCTTAACCTGAGCGGTACGGCTGATCATCAACATCTCGGTCAAGACATCGTTAGGGTTCTCCCGATGCGAGGTAAAGACCCGATGGACCGCCTTGAATCCATCTAAAACATCTTTCAGTTTGAAGTTGAGGAGGGTGGCAGAGAGAGTACCCCCCATCACAATCATCATGCCGGGAACGTTAATAAACTGTTCGAGATTTCCCTCGTAGAGGATGGCACCAAACACCATCCCCATCCCTGAAATGACGCCAATTAGCGATCCAAAATCCATGGCAGTCTCTGATCAGGTTAGGGGAGTGGTGAAGTAGATAGGAGTATCAGACTTCAAGATAGTCCAAAATCCCCTCAGCGGCCTTGCGACCATCCCAGATTGCAGAGACCACCAGATTGGAGCCACGTACCATATCGCCACCCGCAAATACCTTGGGGTTGGAGGTCTGTTTCATGTAAGTCTGCTCTTCAACAGCGATCACACGGTCACGGTCATCCGTACCAATGTTGTTTCCGGTAACCCACTCCGGTGGGCTGGGCTGGAAACCGAATGCGATAATCACCGCATCAGCCGGGATGATCTCTTCACTTCCGGCAATGGGTTCAGGGCGACGGCGGCCATTCTCATCCGCCTCTCCGAGTTGGGTCGAGATCACCTTCAGCCCCTCAACCTTGCCGTCACCAACGATCTCGATAGGTTGTGTATTGAAGCGGAACTGAACCCCCTCTTCCTTGGCATTGGCCACCTCTTTCTTCGATCCCGGCATGTTGGCCTCATCACGACGGTAGGAGCAGGTAACGCTCTCAGCACCCTGACGGATCGAGGTGCGGTTGCAGTCCATCGCGGTATCACCACCACCGAGAATGACCACTTTCTGGTTTGCCATATCAACAAAGTCAGCCGCATCTTTCTCATAACCATTACAACGGTTGACGTTGGAGATGAGGAAGTCGAGTGCAGCATGCACACCAGGCAGCCCTTCACCGGGGATACCGGCAGTCATATATTTATAGGTACCGATCCCGAGGAAGACGGCGTCATACTCCGCCTCAATCTCCTCGTAGCGGATGTCCTTGCCGACCTCAGTATTGAGACGGAAGGTAATGCCCATCTCTTCAAAGATTTTGCGGCGATTACGGACGATCTCCTTCTCCAGCTTGAATTCAGGGATACCAAAGGTGAGCAGACCGCCGATCTCTGGATGGCGGTCAAACACCACACACTCCACCCCGTTACGGGTCAGTACGTCAGCACAGCCCAGCCCGGCAGGGCCAGCACCGATGATGGCAACCTTCTTTCCGGTCGGCTCTACCGAGGAGAGGTCCGGTCTCCACCCTTGGGCAAAGGCCATGTCAGAGATATATTTCTCCACCGCACCGATGGTGACAGCACCAAAGCCATCATCCAGGGTACAAGAGCCTTCACAGAGACGGTCTTGCGGGCAGACACGACCACACATCTCAGGTAGCGAGTTGGTACGGTGTGATAGCTCGGCAGCTTTCTCAATTTCGCCCTCAGCCACCAGCTTGAGCCAGTGGGGAATATGGTTGTGTACCGGACACTTCCAGGAGCAGTAGGGGTTGCCGCAAGAGAGACAGCGGTCGGCCTGGGTAGAGGCATCATGCTCACCAAAAGGGGTGTAGATCTCCTTGTACTCGGTGATGCGCTGTTCAGCAGAGACCTTGCCAGGGTCCATGCGGGAGACTTCAATAAACTGATAGATATTACCCATTTTACGCGGCCTCCTTCTGCATACTCAGCAGTGAATCCAGCTCCAGAGCTTTCGGCTTAACCAGCCAGAACATCGGTATAAAATCATCCCATTCACTGAGAATTTTCTGTCCCCATTGGCTGCCGGTGGCAGTGACAAACTCCTGAATGGTTTCGCGCAGGTGTTGGCGGTGACCATCCATATTTTCCGGGGTGATACGGTGAATATCGATCATCTCGTGGTTGTAGCGGTCGACAAAGCCGTTATCCATATCGAGAATATAGGCAAACCCTCCGGTCATTGCCGCACCGAAGTTGACACCGGTACGGCCCAGAACAGTGACCTGCCCACCGGTCATATATTCACAGCCGTGGTCGCCTAACCCTTCGATTACGGCACGCGCCCCGGAGTTACGCACTCCAAAACGCTCACCGGCAGTCCCGGAGGCGAACAGGGTTCCACCTGTAGCACCATAGAGACAGGTGTTGCCCATGATCGGGGTCTCATTGCTACGGAAGGTGCTGACAGTGGGTGGGAACAGGGTCAGTTGACCCCCGGCCATCCCTTTGCCAACGTAATCATTGGCATCACCTTCCAGTGACATATTGAGGCCGCCAGCATTCCACACACCGAAGCTTTGACCGCTGGTACCCGTCAGCTTCAGCTCAATAGGGGCGCTATCCATTCCACGGTTACCGTGGCGTTTGGCGATCTCACCGGAGAGTCGGGCACCAATCGAGCGGTCAGTATTGCGTACCGAGTACTCAAAACTGCCGCCAGACTTGGACTCAATCGCAGAGAGGGCATCTGCCACCATCTTCTCGGCCAGCTCACCCTTGTCAAACGGGGCATTTTTGGGGGCTGTGCAGATCTGTGGCTTATCCGCCAACAGTGCATGGGCCTCTTTATTGAGCAGCGGACTCAAATCGAGATGCTGCTGCTTGTCGGTGTTGCCATCGACAGTATTGAGCAGGTCGGTACGACCCACCAGCTCGTCCATGGTGCGTACACCCAGCTTCGCCATCCACTCCCGCGCCTCTTCGGCAATAAAGCGGAACATGTTGATTACCATCTCCGGCATACCGATAAAGTGTTCGGAACGCAGACGACCGTCCTGGGTTGCGATACCCACCGCACAGTTGTTGAGGTGGCAGATTCTGAGGTATTTACATCCGAGCGCCACCATCGGTGCGGTACCGAAACCAAAGGTTTCCGCCCCGAGCATTGCAGCCTTGACCACGTCGAGGCCAGTTTTCAGGCCGCCATCAGTCTGTAGTCGTACCTTGTCACGCAGATCATTGGCGCGCAGAATCTGATGGGTCTCGGAGAGTCCCAGCTCCCAGGGTGAACCGGCATACTTCACTGAGGTGAGCGGGCTTGCACCGGTACCACCATCATGACCGGCAATGGTGATCAGATCGGCATAGGCCTTCGCCACACCGGCGGCAATGGTCCCGACCCCTGCCTCAGAGACCAATTTCACAGAAACCAGTGCCTCCGGGTTGACCTGTTTCAGGTCATAGATCAGCTGTGCCAGATCTTCAATCGAGTAGATGTCGTGGTGTGGCGGTGGAGAGATCAGTGTAGTACCCGGATTACAGTTACGCAGACGTGCAATCAGTGCATTTACCTTCTGACCGGGTAGCTGTCCACCCTCACCGGGCTTGGCACCCTGTGCCACCTTGATCTGCAGTACCTCCGCACTGCTCAGGTAGTGTGGAGTGACTCCAAAACGACCAGAGGCGATCTGTTTGATTTTGGAGACCTTGTTGGTGCCGTAACGGACCGGATCTTCACCCCCCTCACCAGAGTTGGAGCGACCACCGATGGTGTTCATGGCAATGGCCAGTGCCTCATGTGCCTCTGGGGAAAGAGCACCCAGTGACATCGCAGCCGTATCAAAACGTCTGGCAATATTCTCCCAGGGTTCAACCTCTTCAAGTGGGACCGCAGTCTGCCCTTCGCTGGGCTTGAGCATGTCGCGCAGGGTTGCAGTAGGACGGTTGTTTACATGGTCTGCATAGACCCGGTAATCCTTGATCTCACCACTGCGTACTGCTTGTTGCAGGCTCTTTACAACATCCGGGTTATAGGCGTGGTACTCACCGCCATGCATAAACTTGAGCATGCCGCCCTGATCCACCAGCTTGCGCTGGTTCCAGGCCTCTTTGGCAAGGCTCTTCTGCTCCTCCTCCAGGTCCTCGAAACGGGCACCCTGGATGCGGCAGGTGGTACCACGGAAGCAGAGATCGACCACATGTTGTGATAGACCAACGGCCTCAAACAGCTGTGCGCCACGGTAACTGGCAACGGTAGAGATGCCCATCTTGGAGAGAATCTTCAGTAACCCCTTGTTGATCCCCTTGCGGTAGTTGGCACACGCCTTGGTTAGTGCAATGCCTTGAATATCGTTGATCTCCACCATCTCATGGAGGATCTCGTAGGAGAGCCACGGGTAGACCGCGGAAGCACCATAGCCAATCAGTGTGGCGAACTGGTGAGGGTCTCGGGCGGTACCGGTTTCGACGACGATGTTGGCATCGCAGCGCAGACCGGTCTGTACCAGATGGTGATGGACTGCGCCGGATGCCAGCAGGGCGTGGATGACACTCTTCTCTGGAGAGAGGTCACGGTCTGAAAGGACGATAATAACCTTGCCTTCACGTACCGCAGCTTCGGCCTGATCACAAACCGCTTGAATGGCACTTTCAAGATTGCCGGTGCTGTAACCGAGGTCAATCCGGCTATGGGCATAGGCCGCATCCTCATGTGCAATAAGCTGTTGGAACTTGTTTCTGGAGAGGACGGGGGAGTCAACCACCAGACGGTGGGCATGGCTTTCGGCCTCCTCAAAGATGTTCAGCTCACGCCCGAAACAGGTCTCCAGCGACATCACGATCTGCTCACGCAGAGGGTCGATCGGAGGGTTGGTGACCTGAGCAAACTGCTGACGGAAATAGTCGTACGGCGAGCGGTTGCGCTGTGACAGCACAGAGATCGGGGTGTCATCCCCCATCGCGCCGACAGCCTCCTGTCCTGCTGAGGCGAGAACCTTGATAATCTCTTCACGCTCCTCGAAAGAGACCTGGAACAGTTTCTGTGCAGCTTGGAATAGTGGTTGATCGACCCCCTCAATCTGATCGGCAGCACTGCCCCCGATCTTAGTGGCGAGACGCTCGGTATTCTCTCGAAGCCACTGCTTGTAAGGCTGACGAACTTTAAGCTGGTTATCAATCATGTCCGGTAGCAGTAGCTCACCGGTCGCGGTATCCACTGCAATCATCTGACCGGGGCCAAGGCGACCTTTTTGTACTACATCGGCAGGGTCATACTCATAAACACCGATCTCAGAGGCGAGAGTGATGTGACGATCTTTGGTGATTACCCAGCGAGCCGGGCGCAGACCATTACGGTCCATGGTGCAGGCAGCGTAGCGACCATCGGTCAAGACGATCCCTGCAGGGCCATCCCAAGGCTCCATATGCATAGAGTTATATTCGTGGAAGGCACGTAGGTTGGGGTCCATCTGCTCAATATTCTGCCATGCAGGTGGGATCAGCAGACGCATGGCACGGAAGATATCCATCCCTCCCATCAGCAGCCCCTCCAGCATGTTATCGAGGCTGTTGGAGTCAGAACCGGTCATCGAGACCAGTGGACGCACCGCATCCATATCCGGGATCAGTGGGGTATCAAACTTCATGGCACGGGCAACAGACCAGTTGCGGTTACCCTGTACAGTATTAATCTCACCGTTGTGTGCCAGTTGACGGAACGGTTGGGCCAGACGCCACTGTGGCAGTGTATTGGTTGCAAAGCGTTGGTGGTAGACACACAGTGCAGACTCAAAACGCTCATCCTTCAGGTCTTTATAAAAGATCGGCAGATACTCTGGCATCACCAACCCTTTATAAGAGATCACCCGCGCAGAGAGGCTGGGGATGTAGAAGGTCTCATCTGCTGGCTCAATCGCCTTCTCGGTTTTGCGGCGGGCGATAAACAGGGCACGTTCCAGATGTACCTCATCCATATCAGCGGGGGCATTGACAAAAATCTGCTCAATTTGTGGCAGGATCGCGAGTGCATGATCCCCACAGGCATTTTCAGCATCAACAGGGACACTGCGCCACCCCAGAACCTCCAGCCCTTGAGCGGTAAGATTCTCTCTCAGTGTGGTGCGGGCCAGAGAGGCCTTGGTACTGTCTTGATTGAGAAAGACCATCCCCACGGCATGGTGCTCAGCCAGGGAATACCCCAGCTCTGCTGCAATAGCCTGCATAAAGCCCTTGGGCTGTTTCATCAGCAAGCCACAGCCATCACCGGATTTTCCATCCGCAGCAATCGCACCACGGTGGGTCATGCGGTTGAGGGATTCGATAGCGGTCTCCACCAGTCCGTTGCTGGGGTTTCCATCCATATGGGCGATCAGCCCGAATCCACAGTTGTCGTGCTCAAATTCCGGGCGGTAGAGAGGGCCAAAATCGGGGGCCATATGCCCTGATGTGTTTGCAGGTCTATTCATAATAGTTATGTAAATTATTTCGGCGCAGGAGTAGAGAACTCCCGCTCAAAAAAGGGCCGGAAAGTATAGACTAGTGGGCTATAGGGATCAATGGCGGAGGAGAAGGGGGTCAGTTCTCGGAGGAGAAGGGGGTCAGTTCTCGCGCAGAGAAGGGGGTCAGTTCTCGTATTGAGAGAAGGGGGTCAGTTCTCGTATTGTAACGTCATCCTGTTTCAGGTAACCTTATGTAATGACAAGACCACTGCGTATTGAGTTTCCGGGCGCTCTATATCACATCACTTCCCGTGGTGACCGTCGTGAAGTGATATTTGAGGATGATGAAGATCGGGAAATATTTCTGAGAGTGTTGGCTGAGGTGACGGATGGCTATAACTGGATATGCCATGCGTACTGTCTTATGGATAACCACTATCACCTTATAATTGAGACGGTTGATGGTAACTTATCAAAAGGTATGCGTCAGTTGAACGGAGTCTTTACCCAGGCATCGAATCGACGTCATCACCGTTCGGGACATCTATTCCAGGGACGTTTTAAGGGTATTCTGGTCGATAAAGATGCGTACCTATTAGAGCTGAGCCGTTATGTCGTTCTGAATCCGGTTCGAGCAGGCATGGTGGATTCACCGGCACAGTGGCCCTGGAGTAGCTATAGGGCAATGATGGGAGAGATTCCAGCACCTGCATGGTTGATGATAGAAGCACTACTGGCCCAATTTGGTAATAAGCCTTCTCTGGCTCGTCAGCACTATCGACAATTTGTTTTGGAAGGGGTGGGTCAGGATATCTGGGAGGGGTTGCGCCAGCAGGTATTTCTGGGGGATGAAACATTTGTGGAGAGGATGCAGGCCCAGATGGAAATTGATGGTGATCACATGATTGTTTCCCTCAAGCAACGCCGGCCACCAGCTCCATCTCTATATGATATTTCAACAGCCCACCAAGAGCGAAATGTCGCAATCATTGCGGCATACCAAACCGGAGCATATAGTTACCGGGAAATTGCAGCGCATTTTGGCCTCCACTTGGCGACTATCGGGAGGATTGTGAGAGGCAATATGTTACAGGGCGAGAACTGACCCCTTTCTTGTGCAATGTCACCCCCCCTAAATCGTATACTTCCGAGCTTGTGCTGTCACTGTTACATGACAGAACCAGAACAGCAGTGGATGTTGTCACAGTTGACAATGGCAGCTTTAGCGCTCACAAAGATTGACCCACCCAGTGCTCACAAAGTTGACCCACCTACTGTTGGTGCTCATTCAAACTGACCCACCTTCACTCCCTCTGATCCACCGCAGATAGAGGAGCAAACTTAC
>Ga0233437_1004476_pt1 | contig 16408 bp, 8 predicted proteins | sample SI_122_August201_FD_182714 | JGI IMG/M metagenome (GOLD analysis project Ga0233437, IMG submission 182714) | Seawater microbial communities from Saanich Inlet, British Columbia, Canada - SI_122_August2016_200_MG | ecosystem: Environmental > Aquatic > Marine > Inlet | place: Canada: British... | reverse complement strand
ATTGCATTTTCAAGTCTAACAACCTTTTTCAATTCTCTTGGGAATAATAATTCAGCTTTGGCTAAATCTTTAATGGTATCAATTTCGTACCATGGTTTATGGTCAAACGAAACCGACTCAAAGGCTAAACTCTTATTGTCAGTCATTTCAGCAAAAACGGTTTCATAGTAACAGTTAACACTGCCCGCTTCAATATACTGGTTCAATCGCTTTACAATTGCCTGCCACGATGGAAGCGAAAAGCTGTATATATTAACGGTTTTATATCGGATGTCGGAATACGATGCGGTAGTTCCTTTTTGAAATTCAGTAACCATATTGGCCTTGTCGACAGAAACCGTTGTTCCATTAAGCCATGGTTGCATAAGAGCTACAGCCATCCTGTCCGGATAAACCATATCATCAAGCAAAGTAGAGTTCATTACCAAATCGCTTTCAAAAAGTACAAAAGGCTCATTTATAATCTTGCGAGCCATCCAAAGAGAATAAATGTTATTTGTAGTCTTATATTTTGGGCTGTAAACGTATTCAATGCTAATGTCTCCCGATTTTTCACCTAGATAATCCATGATACCTTCTTTTTCGTGACCTGTTACGATTACAAGCCGTTTAAATCCCTGGCTTTTTAAGTTATTGATAAGTCTTTCGAGAATGGATTTGTCGTTTACAAGGGTAAGACATTTGGGAGAACTCTTTGTTAAGGGGAAAAGGCGACTACCTGTACCAGCTGCAAGAAGCAATGCTGTGGTTATACGATTGTCTCCACAACAATTTTCTGAATCACTATTCATATAAAAATGTATTGATGCCATCAGAATAAACCAAATGCCAATTATTGCACCTGACGTACTAAATATTAGTACTCTGATGTTGGACTGTTTACTGATAATTCAACTATAAGTATGAAATCTGCGAATGCAAAGAGAGATTGCTTAAAAGCACATCAACAAAAATGATAGTGAATGATTGATATCAAAAGATATGTAATCCGCGCGCAAAGGTACTCTAATAAATAAGACTAACTAATGTTTGTGTTTTTCCATTAAGAAAATGCCGTAACTATTGTGGACCCAATTGAAGAATTTGATTATGGAAAATTTGTTCATATTATGGATATTGAATGGAATAAAATTGAACTTTGGGAACCCATCGACAGCGTTTTTACTCAAATGCGGGGGATCAATAACCAAATAGCAAATACCAGAGCTATTTTTACTCAACAATTAATTTTATTCTCAGTAAATAATCATCCGCCGTTATAAACAGTTCAGAATAATCCGAATTAAAAGCACAGTTTGCAGTAGCCTCATTGGTGCCAATTGTTCCAAGGTGTTCACCTTCCGGGGTAAAAATTAGTACACCACCCGGACCGGTGGCAAAAATCCATCCATTTGGATGAACTTTTATTCCATCGGGTAATCCTTTTTGTGTTTTTGTTCTATCGGTTACGTCGAAGAATATTTTACCATTTTCAAGAAGTCCATTTTTAGTAAGGTCGTAAACCATCCAGATTGCTTTTCCCGGGTCGGAATTTGCCACATATAATTTACTTTGGTCTGGCGAAAATGCAATTCCATTTGGTCGTGTAAGTTCATCTGTCAGTAAAATGGTATTCCCGCTTTTGTCAATTTTATAAACCCCCTGGAAGTCCAGTTCTTTTGAAGAGTCTTCCATTCTGAACTCCAATCCGTAAGGAGGATCAGTAAAATATAGTTCTCCGTTTTTATGATAAACTGCATCGTTCGGACTGTTTAGTTTTTTACCTTGATAATTGCCGGATAAGGTTTCGAACACTGCTTTTGGATTTGAAAGTTTGGCATTCATTTTTGCCATTCTTCTATCGCCGTGTTGACATAGAATTAAATCATTTTTAGAATTTAAAAGAAGTCCGTTTGAGCCAGTTTGACCACCTCTTTTTTTCTCGCTCGTATAACCTGCAGGTTTAAGATAAAGTTTTACTCCCTCTTTTTCTGTCCATTCATAAATTGCATTTTTTGGGATATCAGAAAAAATTAATTTGTTTTGATTTTCAAGCCACAATGGTCCCTCCGTCCATTCAAATCCTTCAGCAAGAATTTCAACTTTAACTACATCTGGAATAATTTCCAATAGTTCTGGACTATTCATTACAACATAAGCATCTTTCTTTAAATTCTGAGAATAACATTCGGACAGGATTAAAAGCAGAACAACTGTTATTAGTGAAGTTTTCATAATGAGTGGTCTTAAAATTTACACCAATATACGAAATGTTAATGGCAAAAAAAGCCGTTACAAAAAATGCAACGGCTTTCGATATAATAGAGTAGTATTTATTCTTCAGCTTTTGTATAATCCATGGAAGCCATTCTGATGTACGAATTGTGTCGCCATTTTGCATTTTCCTCTGAAGCAGCAAATAATTCATCAGCTGCAGCAGGGAATGTCTTCTTTAATGAAGTATAACGAACCTCACCGCTTAAGAATTCCTGGAATTTGCTCCAGTCGGGTGCTTTAGAATCTAATTGGAATGGGTTTTTACCCTCAGCTTCCAGTAGCGGGTTGTGGCGGAATAGTGACCAATAACCAGCCTGAACTGCTCTCTTTTCTTCGTCCTGAGTTTTCCCCATTCCTGCACGTAATCCGTGGCTGATACAAGGTGAATAAGCAATAATCAACGATGGCCCGGGATATGCCTCCGCCTCTTTCAATGCTTTTAAATATTGCGATTGGTTGGCTCCCATTGCCACCTGGGCAACATAAATATAACCATAACTCATCATCATTGCACCCAAATCTTTTTTACGAATTTTTTTACCCGAAGCAGCAAATTTTGCCACGGCCCCAACTGGTGTTGATTTCGATGCCTGACCTCCTGTATTTGAGTAAATTTCGGTATCCATAACCAAAATATTGATGTCTTGCCCACTTGCTAATACGTGGTCTAAACCACCGAAGCCAATGTCGTAAGCCCATCCGTCTCCACCAAATACCCATATTGATTTTTTAATCAGATATTGTTTTAATTTGAGAATATCTTTAGCATCCTGATGTTCGCTTTTAGAAATTACTTCCAACACTTTTTTGGTTGCTTTTACAGAACCATCTGCATTGTCTTTTCTGTCAATCCAATCGGAATAAACCTCTTTTTCTGCATCGGAAGCACCATTACTTAAGGCATTTTGCATAATAAATTCAATGCGGTCGCGCTGTGCCTGAACTCCTTCAGCAAAACCAAAACCATACTCTGCATTATCTTCGAAGAGTGAATTTGCCCACGATGGTCCCTGGCCTGAATCTTTGTGTTTGCAATATGGAGTTGCCGGAGCAGAACCACCATAAATTGACGAACATCCAGTTGCATTGGAAATCATCATTCTCTCGCCGTACAATTGAGTAATTAATTTAATGTACGGAGTTTCGCCACAGCCTGCACATGCTCCATGAAATTCAAACAACGGTTGGGCAAACTGTGAATTTTTTACCGATTTGGTTTTATCAACAACAGTCTCTTTTAACGCAACGTCATCAACCATGTATTCCCAACGTGTAATTTCGTCTTGTTGAGTTCCCAGTGGTTTCATAATCAGTGATTTCTCTTTCGATGGGCAAACATCGGCACAGTTACCACAACCGGTACAATCGAGTACGCTCACCTGAATTTTGAAATTCAATCCACCAAATACTTTTGCAGGTTTTGCAACCAGTACTTCAGTTCCGTCGGGCGCTGCATTAGTTTCTTCTTCGGTTAACAAGAATGGACGAATTGCAGCGTGAGGACAAACATAAGCACATTGATTACACTGAATACAATTATCAGCTTGCCATTCCGGAACGTTTACTGCAACACCACGTTTTTCGTAAGCTGCCGTTCCTTGAGGGAATGTACCATCTTCGCTACCAACAAAAGTAGAAACAGGAAGGTCGTCGCCACGTTGTCCGTTTATAACATCAACAACATTTTTAATATAATCGGGACGTTTAGAGTCCTCAGATGAATCAGCGGGGATAATATTTTTCCATTCAACTGGTACTTCAACTGCAACAACATTTTTACCACCAGCATCAACAGCTGAGTAATTCATGTTAACAATGTTTTCTCCTTTTTTACCGTATGATTTTACAATGGCAGTTTTCATTTGATCCACAGCAGTTTCATAAGGAATTACTCCGGTAATTTTGAAAAATGCCGATTGCATAATTGTATTTGTACGTGTACCCAAACCTAAATCTTCTCCCAACTTTGTTCCGTTGATGATGTAAAATTTGATTTCGTTTTCTGCCATGTACTTTTTCATCCCATCAGGAAGACGGTCTTTGGTTTCTTCAGCATCCCAAATAGAATTCATTAGGAATGAGCCACCTTTTTTTAATCCTTTCAAAACATCGTATTGATTGATGTATGCAGGAACATGGCAAGCCACAAAGTCGGGAGTGGTTACCAAATAAGTTGAACGAATTTTTTTATCACCAAAACGAAGGTGTGAGCAAGTGAATCCGCCAGATTTTTTTGAATCGTACTGGAAATATCCCTGACATGATTTGTCGGTTGCATCACCAATAATTTTGATTGAATTTTTATTTGCACCAACTGTACCATCAGAACCTAAACCGTAAAATTTAGCCTGATAAGTTCCTTTTGGGGTCATGTCAATTTCTTCTTTTAACGGAAGCGACTTGAAAGTTACGTCATCTACAATACCTATTGTGAAATCGCCTTTTGGCTCATTCATTTCAAGGTTTTCGTAAACCGATACTATTTGCGACGGAGTAGTATCTTTTGAACCTAAACCGTATCGGCCACCAATAATAAGTGGAGCATCTTCTTTTCCGTAAAAATGAGATCTAATATCAAGGAAAAGAGGCTCTCCACCGGCTCCCGGCTCTTTCGCACGATCTAATACAGCAATTCTTTTTACTGATTTTGGAAGTGCTTCCACAAAATATTTAGCGGAAAACGGGCGAAACATGTGTACTACTACCAAACCAACTTTTTTGCCCTGAGCAGTTAAGTAGTCGATTGTTTCACGAATAGTTTCTGTAGCTGAACCCATTGCGATAATAATATTCTCAGCCTCAGGATCGCCATAATAAGTGAAAGGACGGTATTTCCTACCAGTTAGTTCGCTTACCTGATCCATGTAGTCCGATACAATATCCGGTAAGGCATCGTAGAATTTATTTGAAGATTCTTTTGCCTGAAAGAAAATATCAGGGTTTTGAGCTGTTCCGCGGGTTACTGGATTTTCTGGATTTAATGCGCGGTTACGGAATTCCTGCAGGGCTTCCTGATCAACCAATGGCATCATGTCTTCCATTTCAATAGCTTCAATTTTCTGAATTTCGTGTGAAGTTCTGAAACCATCGAAAAATGCGATAAAAGGAATTCTGGATTTAATTGTTGCCAAATGTGCTACACCTGCCAGATCCATTTCTTCCTGAACTGAACCTGCTCCAATAATTGCAAAACCAGTTTGACGGGCAGCATAAATATCGCTGTGGTCGCCAAAAATAGAAAGTGCATGACCTGCTAGTGCACGGGCACTTACATGGAAAACTGTAGGTAATAATTCACCTGCAATTTTATACATATTTGGAATCATTAGCAACAATCCCTGCGAAGCTGTGTATGTAGAAGTTAAGGCTCCTGATTGCAAAGAACCGTGCACAGCCCCTGCTGCACCACCTTCACTTTGCATTTCTGCCAGGCGAACCGGGCGATCGAACATATTTTTCTTGCCAAAGGCAGCCCATTCATCAACATATTCTGCCATTGTTGATGAAGGTGTAATAGGGTAGATACAAGCTACCTCGCTAAACATGTAACTCATATACGCTGCTGCGTAATTACCATCACATGTAATGAATTTCTTTTGTTTTGTCATTTTAATCGATTTATTCTATTATATATTCTTTGTTAAATAGTTATTCATATTAATATAAAAAACCAAAAAGCCACAAAGGAATTTTATTTCCTTCACCAATTTCGATAACGTCTGATGCCGCATAAACTTCTGAAGTTGGTTCTATTTTGCGGCCACCAACAATAAAATGATATTTTCCATTTACACAGAAATCGCCTTTCTCCGAACTTTTAAGATTGTTTTTGTACGCAAGCTGGTTGTAAAAAAACGTATGCCTTAAATTCAAATTTTCAGTATTATTAGGTGCGATTGCATATAATAAATTAGTGTTGTGCAAATACACCTTGTCCGGTTTTTTCATTTGGTCTTCTTCACCATTTGAATATAAAAGATGAATTAACTTCGCATTTTTTAAATATTTGAGGTAATTCATAATGGTGGCCCGCGATGTTTTTACCGACGCCGCTAATTTACTAACATTCGGAGTAAAAGGCGTTTCTGAAGCTATGATGTGCAGCAGTTTTCTAAGTTTCGATAAATATTTCAGTTCAATCTGGTTGATGTACGGAACGTCAATTTCCAATGCCAGATTTATATGTTTTAATAATGTATTTGCGTAAAAATTAGGATTATCGATAAAATAAGGGAAATAACCATTTTTTAGATATTCATTAAAAAACGCGAGAGGCCTTACTTTCGAAACTATTTCTTTGGCAATTTTAACATGGTTTTTTAAAATGTCTTCAAAAGAAATCACCGGTAAATTTTTCTCTGCCGTATAATTCAGATATTCCCTGAACGAAAGCCCTTCGAGATGATTAATGCTTGCAATTCCATTTAAATCGGGATTACCTTCCGCAACACGTAAAACCGGTGATGAGGTAAAAACTATTTTTAAACCGGGATTGTCATCAACACATTTTCGTAAATCAGCCGACCAATCGGGGTATTTTTGAATTTGATCAAACAATAATACTTTTCCGCCCCTTTTCGCAAATTCATCGGCAAACGAACTTATTTTCCGTTTGGTGAAATAGAAATTGTTTAAATTAATATAAAGTGTTGAATTATCTCCTGGGTATTTATCTTTTATATAATCAAGAAGAAATGTAGTTTTTCCAACACCCCGGAATCCTTTTATGCAGATTAGCTGATTGTCCCAATTGATACTGCTAAGTAATTCCCTTTTGATAGTAGGGTTTGAACTATCAAGTAACGATTGGTGTATATGTTGAAAGAATTCCAAATATTCAAATTTTTCACAAAAATACTCAGAATTACTCTTTTATTGCAATCCTTAGATAGCAAAAATTGAATTCAAGTGTAATTTATAACTTGTAAAAATAACAGAATATTGAAATCTGATAATTTAATAACAGACTTTAAAAATATGAGATTTTAGTTTTGGGAAAAATACCTCAAAACTCAAATTATTTAGGATATGAAAAATAAAATCCTACTGTGGAAATCAACCACCACCCACTAAGAAGGTGGTTTGTCAAAAGCCAAAAGGCAAAGCCTTTTCTCGCACTTGAAAGCCCGCTCCTCCCCTTGTTACAGGTTGCAAGTTACAGGTTCTTTTGCCACTTAAACTTGAAACCTGAAACCTGTAACCTGAAACATTCCATTTAATTAATGACAAAGCCTAAAGAACATTACCACGCCCAAAGGACGTGGATTTCTAAGTTTTATTAAATTTTGTTCTTTCAAAAATCTTAAACAGTGCGGTTAAAAATTAGTAAATTCGCCTAAAATTTATTCATGCAAAATAAACCTGAACTTCTTTTGCCAGTCGGAAATGTTGAATCGTTTTATGCTGCTTTGCAAGGTGGTGCAGATGCAATTTATTTGGGATTAAAACAGTTTAATGCGCGCGGCCGGGCAAGTAATTTCACAAATATGCAACTTCTTCAAATCATAAAAGAAGTCAGAAAGAAAAGCATAAAAGTGTACATTACACTCAATACGGTTATTAAAAATAACGAGATTACTTCGTTAATTGAATATCTTCATTTTTTAAATTTTGCCGGTGTTGACGGAATCATAATTCAGGATTGGGGCGTTTTTTATATTGCACGTAATTATTTTCCAAACTTGAAAATTCATGCAAGTACACAATTAGGAATCCATAATTCTTTGGGAGTTAGTTTTTCCGATAAAAAAGGATTTCGGCGTGTGGTGTTAGCTCGCGAATTGACTTTAAAGGAGTTGGAGAATATAAACAAAAAGAGTAAAATAAAAATTGAAGTTTTTATTCACGGTGCACTTTGTTACTCGTTTTCAGGAATGTGTTTATATAGTAGTTATTCAGGCGGATGGGGGGCAAACCGTGGATTATGTACTCAGCCTTGCCGACGAACATACAAAAAAAACAAAAAACAACAATTTTTATTTAATTTGAAAGATAATCAATTGTTAGATTATTTAGACGATTTAATAAGAATAGGGGTTTCAAGTTTGAAAATTGAAGGTAGGATGAAATCGGGAGAATATACTTTCCGTGTTGCAAAAGCTTACCGGCTGGCTTTGGATTATCCGGACAAAAAACAGGATGTAAAGGAGCTTCTCGAAATGGATTTTGGGCGGGAGAAAACCAGCTATTTTTTAGGAAAAGATATTAAGCACGCTGTTTCTTCGTCAACGGTTACCGGCATTTTACTTGGAAAAGTTGTAAAAATTAGTGGAGCAAGGATTTTGATTTCCTCAAAAATGAAGATTGAGCCGGGATTTCGTTTACGTTTTCATCAACTAAAAACTGATAAACCTGAAACAATTAAGGTGAAAATTGTTAAGCAAGAAAATGATCTTTACTGGATTGATAAAGTGGATAAGAATATTAAGCAAGGTAGTGATGTTTATCTTTCAGGAATAAAAGATGTGAATTTTCCTTCAAAACTGGAGGAATTATCCTTAAAAAATATGCCAATTATTTCGTCAGGATTTCGACGAAAAATAGTCTCTTCTTTAAAAGTTAATACGGTTCAGAAAAGGGAAGAATTTTATTTTCGTATTAATTCGATGGAGTGGTTACGAAAAGTAAATTTAAATGAAGTTGATGGTTTGTTTCTTTCTTTTTCTAAAATAACGTGGAAGCGATTTAATCCGGATCTTCCTTTTATCCAAAAATTTAGAAATAAAATATACGTTGAGTTACCAAAGTTTATTCCTGAAGATTCTGTTGAATATTATTCGGAATTAGTAAGTCAAATGGTTAAAAGTGGAATACGTAATTTTGTAATCAGCCATCTGTCACAAAAAATATTGGTGCCTAAAAACTGCCGTATTTTTAGTAACGAAAATGTTTATGTTTTTAATGATGCAGCTGCAAAATTTATAAATTCAGAAGGAATAAAAGTTTTTACTTATCCACAGGAAATTGATTTTGAAACGCTTTTTTCATTATCAAATAAAGAGGGAATTGTACCAGTTTATTTTCACCCGGAATTGTTTCATTCGCGTATGCCAATAGAGGTGGGAAGTGATAATGAGATTACTGATGATACAAACCTGCAATTAACCAGATACCGTAGAAATGGTATTACTTCTGTTGTTCCGAATACTCCGGTGGCAATTTTTCAATCGAAAAACAAGTTAAAAAAGAATGGATTTTATCGGTATTTGATTGATGTTAGTTTTGAATCTCCTTCCAAAAACAGGATAAAAACTTTAAAAAACCGATTGCTTCGCTCAGAGCAAATTCAGCCTTCAATCACATTTAATTTTGTTAAGGGAATGAAATAGGAAGAGTTGTAAAGACTTGTTTTATGCTTATTGAAGTTGTTATTTTTAGCATTAATAACTGATAAGTTCCTTATTAAAAAAAGGCAAACCCAATTTCTGAATTTGCCTTTTTGAATTATAAGTTTTTGTATTTTCTAATCATCGTTCATCGAAGCTAAAAACTCTCCAATAGAATTGGAACGCATGAGGCGGGATTTCATAAAATCCATGGCTTCCAAAGAATTCATACCACCGAGATAATTCCGTAAAACCCATAATTTGCTGAGTATCTCTTTTGGTAATAACAGGTCTTCGCGACGAGTACTTGAAGATGGAATATCCAAAGCCGGGAAAATCCTTTTATTCGAAAGCTTCCTGTCCAGTTGCAATTCCATATTACCAGTTCCCTTAAATTCCTCGAAAATTACTTCATCCATTTTCGAACCCGTTTCGGTTAATGCGGTGGAAAGTATAGTTAATGAACCACCTTCTTCAATGTTCCGCGCAGCCCCAAAAAAGCGTTTTGGCTTGTGCAACGCTTTTGCATCAACTCCTCCAGAAAGCACTTTGCCCGATGCAGGTTGAACTGTGTTGTAAGCACGTGCTAAACGTGTAATTGAATCGAGTAGAATAACTACATCATGTCCGCACTCAACTAATCGCTTTGATTTTTCCAGAACAATATTGGCAATTCGAACATGTTTGTCAGCCGGTTCATCAAAGGTAGATGCAATAACTTCGGCATTTACACTACGTGCCATATCTGTAACTTCCTCTGGACGTTCGTCTATCAAAAGTACAATCATATAAACTTCGGGGTGGTTTGCGGCAATTGCATTTGCAACTTCTTTTAACAACACCGTTTTACCTGTTTTTGGCTGTGCCACAATTAATCCACGTTGACCTTTTCCAATTGGCGCGAACATGTCAACAATCCGCATCGAAATATTATCGTGCCCATTTCCTGTTAATTCAAATTTTTCATCTGGGAAAAGTGGTGTCAGATGATCGAAGGGAACACGGTCGCGTATATATTCAGGGCTTCTTCCATTAATTTCGATTACTTTAATTAATGGAAAATATTTTTCACCTTCTTTTGGCGGGCGGATTGCTCCTGTTACCGTGTCGCCTGTTTTTAAACCAAAAAGTTTAATTTGCGATTGCGAAACATAAACATCATCGGGTGAATTCAGGTAATTAAAATCGGAAGAACGTAAAAATCCGTAACCATCCATTAAAATTTCCAAAACTCCTGTATTGGTAACTATTCCTTCAAATTCGTATTGTTTGTTTTTCTGACGATCGTTTTGATTATTGGGAGAATATTTTTGCTTTGGTTTTTCCTTATGAATTGTTTTTTCTGCAACTTCTGCTTTTTCCACTTTCTCTACTTTTCCCTGGGGAGGTGGAGCAGGAATCTCTTTTGGCATTTTTTTAACCTGAACAGGTTGTACAGGTTTTTCCGGAACATCTATTACTTTTTCCGCAGGTGCCACCTTTTCAACGGGTTCATCTTTAAACGGATTTGTTGGTTGCACTTTTTCGCGGTTAAAACTCTTAATAATCGATTTTATTTGCTCCTGCCTTGTTTGTACCCCGCTTTCTTTTTTCCCTTGTTTCTTTTTTATATGCTCAACCTTTTCGTGTTTGAGTATTGGTTCAACCCGATCTCTGCGAGGCCGCTTGCCCCTTTTGGGTTCGTTTTGCAGAGAATCGTTTGTTCCAGGTTTTTCCTGCTTTTTAATAAATAAATTTTTGTTAGGCTTATCTTCTTTATTTTTTTCCTTAACAACAAATTTGCGTTCTTTTTTTTCGGCTTCCTGTATTGCCTGCGTGTCAAGTATTTTGTAAATGAGATCTTGCTTTTTAAACGACTCTACACGTTTAATGTTTAACTCTTTGCCGATCTCCCTTAACTCTGGAACGAGTTTTTTATTCAATTCTAAAATATCGTACATTGTTTAAAATTATTATTCCTTTTAATGATTTAAATTGTTTGATAAAGTAATAGGAACAAATGACCTGAGGATGAGAATCCCTTGAAATTCGGATGCAAGTATAAGGATTTACTTATTACAAACCAAAAATAAAAAACTCTTTTTTAATATCCCCTTCCTTAATTTAGGTTATTTTATAGTTTTAATATATTTTTCAAAAAATGAATTCTTAAGTATCTCTGTTTTAACACACTTCAAGAAAATTGAGTGCTTATGATTTTTATACGGGTTTTTGATAAAAAAAGTTTTTCATTTCTTTTTAAATAATAAAATAAGATGTTGCGATTAATTTTCTTAAAACCTGATATTGTATTTCAATTTTAAACGCACGGCACTTTCATCCATAAAAAAAGCATCAGCAGGTTTTATAAAATTAGATGTCCAGGCTAAAATTATTTCGTTTCCGGGTTTTAGAATCCATTGGAAACGTGATTGCCAGCCCGCACTCCTACTTGCATTGTCGTATTGGAAATAGTTGTACAAGGTTAAGTCGGGGCTAAACAATATGTTTGCATTTACCTGGTAGATATTTGCAGTAAAATTTCCTTCAGGCAGTTCAATGTTATTACGCGTTACGGTTGTACCAATAAACAATGGCACAGCAACTTTCCAGTTAGCTTTTAAAATTATGTCTTTTCTGTATCCATTGTAAAAATCTCCAAATCCGTAGGTTGCTTCACCCCAAATATTTCTGGCTCCTTTTGTTTCCAATTGAATGATCTGGTACCACCATTCATATTTCCCCTGAGGAATTATATAATTTTCAAAAATGTTAAAATCTTCTGATAATAATTCATATTGACTAACCAATGAATAGCTAATTTCTTCTCCAGACATAAATCTAATCCCCAGTGGTTTGATTTTAAATTCGCGGGTTTCCAAAGCATTTGTTTCGAAGTTTGTAATGTACCCGAATTCTCCCCCAAATTGAATTTGCATAATTCCCCATTTATCGGGACGAGGTCCAAATTCTAATTCTCCGTATGATTCTTTAATATTTGTTCGGGGAACAAAACCCATTCCGGCATGGAAATTTTCGCCAATTTGATGGTATCCAAGTCGTGCACTAATTAAATCGTTTGGGTACGAAACCTGAGCTCCCCAGGATGCATCTTTCCCATCAATATTATTGGTATTCGACTTTAATCCAAAAAGAAAAAACGAGGCATTTTTATTACCCTGAAATGTTGAAGTAGATAATTTCAAATCGACACCGGTTAATAAATTAGATTGATCTCCCAATGTATCTAATGCATTTCCGTAAGTTCCAATTAGTCCGATGGAAGATTGCTGCCCCAGATTTCGGGTTACTCTTGCCACTGAATACTTATTTTGTCCTACTTCACTGTCGTCATTTATATGCATCATTCCAATATTCCAATTGTCAACCTGCCCGGTTAATTTGGCTCCATAATTTATAGGAATGGGAGATCCTTCTTCATTTAAACCCATTCTTCGTGAGAAAAATGGAATGATTTTACTTGCTACCGGACTAGTTCTATCGCCTTCAATCCCAAATTGAAAATAGCTTGCTCCGTCAAGAAAAAAGGCTCTTTTTTCAGGATAATGAAGGTTGAAGCGCATAAGATTTATCTGACGGTCGTCCACTTCAGTTTCAGCAAAATCGGTATTAATAGTTAACGATGATTTCAGGCTGGGCGTAATCTGATAAAAAAGGTCGAGTCCTCCTGTAAGTTTTGGATTGTTGTCTTCACCCTTTTTTGTATCCATTCCGGTAACTAAATATGGCGAAATATCCAGACCAATTCCCTGAGTAATATTTTCAATGCCGTCTAAAATCCCTGCATCAGAAACCTGAAAACGATGAGTGTTTAAGTTTGCTTCGGGCCAGTAACCCGATTCCAGCTTTTTAACAACGTGCCTTATAAATTTAATTCCCCACTGAGTATTTTCTTTATCGAAGCCCATTGTTTTAAACGGGATTCTAATTTCAGCTTCCCAGCCATAATCGGTAATTTTTGCTTTTCCTGTCCAAAGTCCATCCCATTCTTTATTAAATGAAGTTCCGTTTGCACTTACCAGTGCATCGCCAATTGAGCCACGCGGACCAATTTGAAACCAATATCCGTTTCGGTGGTCGAGGTAAGTATCTAAAATAATTTGAATGCGATCGTCGTAACGTAAACTTACATCGCGTGCAAGTTCTTTTGCAGTAATATCTTCCGGGTCGTCCCAACATTTTGCAGCGAAATAAATGAAGTTGGCATCGTAACAAGTCAGGAATTCAGTTTTTTCTGTAATTGGCTCTCCTTCGTTGGGTTCGCGTTGATAAAACTCACTTACAACATAAGCTTCATTCCATATTTCTTCGTTTACAATTCCGTCGATTACTGGTGGAGTATCAATTCTAACTGCATTAACTACAGTTTGCGAAAAGGCTATTTCAATTAAAAAAAAGAAAACAGCCAAACTAAATATTATTCGTTTCAATGGTTTAGGTATAAAAAATTAAGTGGGCAAAAGTAGCAAAAAATATCACTTTATTCCTAAAACCCGAATAACAGAACTTGCTCCTTGATGAGTTTGACCTTCTTCCAGAATAACATCGAATTCTGCAATAGTTAGGTTAGTGAATGATTCAAAATCATTTTGTAATTCTTCTTTGGAAAAAAGCATATCTACATTTCTCGGGCCACCGGTGTTCTGGTTAATTTGTTCTTTTGAGAATCCTTCTAAAATTAGAATTCCACCCGGCTTTAAAAACGATGTTAATTTTTTATGGTATTCACTCCGATTGTGTGGAAGCATGTGCGTATATATTAAAGCAATGCAATCAAAGAATTCAGTTTCACCAACAAAATCTTCATAATTTTTAATTTGGTATTCGATAGAAACCTTGTTTTTCTTTGCCAGTTTTTCTGCCTTATTCTTCCCCTCTAAACTACTATCGAAAGCAACAACTTTCCAACCTATTTTTGCAGCAAAAACAGCATTTCTTCCTTCGCCTTCTCCCGGCAACAAAATTCTTCCCAGTTTGAGTTTTTCCAATTCCTGTTTAAAAAACTGGTTTGGTTCCTCACCGTAAACATATTCTTTTGTGCTAAATCGTTCGTTCCAAAAATTATTCATGGTATTGAATTTCAATTTTAACAAAAATGAATGCAAGAGGTTTGATATGCTCAAGTTTTTTTGAAAGAAAGAAGATATTTTACCCTTCTCTTAATCAATTGCTTCAAAAAAAACTCAATCCGTTGTTTAGCGAGGTGGTTGTTATTTCTTTTATGCAATGCTTTGTGAAGTTAAAAACAGGGTTAATAATACTCTTGTTTTCGATTCTAAATTCCCATGAGCATTTTAGAGAATATTTAATTCGTTGCCGATTATTTTGTATTTGTGTTTATGGTGCCTGATTTTTTGCTTCGGTAATCTGAAAGAAAAACCCCAACCACCTTTCCAATTGTCAACTTTTAAAAGTATGTGATTCTTACCGGGCTGAAGGTTTAGAATGCAACTGTTCTCATCAATTATGAGATCTCTTTTTTCTCTCACCGAAAAGGTTTCTTCGCCGTTGCAATATATTTTAATTCCATCGTTACTGCCAAAAGTGGCTGTTACTTTTTGAGTTTTATCACTTTCAATGGTGCAGTATGCGTAGCTTACTACAGTTGTATTTTTTTCGTAAATCGTTTTTAAGTTAATTTGCGAGTTCACAGGCGACGCATATTTTGTCCAGAAAAATTCAACATTGTCTTCTGTTTTAAAACTGAAGCCCGGAATTGGTCTTGCACCGGCTTCTCCTCCCATTGTTTCCAAAAAATCGGGCAGAGGCCCAATTTCATTTTTAATCGGGAATGGTCCGCATAATAACCAATATTGAAAATAATTACCTTCAGTTTCTTTTATATCTAAGCGAATATCTTTTGGATATGGAATTGACTTATTTTGTTTGAAAATAGTAATAGCATCATTTAACGAATTTTCCAAATCAGAATAATCCAATAAAATATTTTTATAGGGATCTGTTGCATAATTGAGCCAGTATTCGCGGTTCTCAAGTTTCCAAAGTTTTTCAAAATTATTTGTTATTGTGGCAAATTGCTTTTGGCATTCCTGAACTAAAACCAATGTTTCTGAAAGAAGTTTTTCCGATTCTACCCGGTTTTCGAATTGTATTGTACTTGCTTCGGAATATTTATTAGCGGCAATTAACAACTTCATTCTAACTTCGGCAAGATATTTATACTGGCTAATTACAAAACTGGTGTATTGCAATTCATCTGAATAATTTTTTAATTGATTTGTTTGAAGAATACTGTCCGCTTTTTCGGATATCTCAAAAACGGTTTGCCAATCATTCATTTTAAAGGAGATGGATTCACCTCTTTCGGGAATTATTGTATTCCAGAAAATCTGACTGTTCAATTCCTGAGTAGCTGAAATTTCAGTCAGCTCCATAAGTTTGTGAATTGTTTTTGGCAGTGCCAGCGAATAATCGCCATAAACACCTTTCGAAAAACATTGGTCGAAATCGGTGATTGTTCTGTTCCCGGGATTCCAACTTTGGTCGGCACCATAAGCAATACCGTACCAATCGCGATTGAAACTGGGTCTTCCACCATCGTCCCAAACTGTATTCAGAACTCCTATTGCACCTTTTTGACACCCCTCGGCAATAAACTTTCGAATATTGTTAACAGCCATGTTCATGTCGGGGTAAAGACGGTTCGAATTTAAAACCCCGGGACAAACCATAAAATCGAATCCGCTATTTTTTATTGGATCAATAAAATCTGCAAACGAGTCTAAATCTCCATATTCCCATGTAAGTAAAATTGTTTTTTTAGGAATTTGATTGAATATTTCGGGGTGCGACAAAGTAATATCTCC
>Ga0233437_1004471_pt1 | contig 16413 bp, 16 predicted proteins | sample SI_122_August201_FD_182714 | JGI IMG/M metagenome (GOLD analysis project Ga0233437, IMG submission 182714) | Seawater microbial communities from Saanich Inlet, British Columbia, Canada - SI_122_August2016_200_MG | ecosystem: Environmental > Aquatic > Marine > Inlet | place: Canada: British... | reverse complement strand
TAATACTCACCAGTTAAGTTTGTTATATCTTCTGAGAAAGTTTGATATGTTGTTGAAGCAACTGTTTGCTCAGTTCCAACAGCGACTCCATCTATATAAATTCTTCCATAAGATGGATTTGCTCCTACACTAACACTGTCTTTCAAATCAAATTTTACTCTTAAAGTACCACCAAGTTTAACTCTGATTTCTTTTACTTTTACATAGGCAGCACCAACCTCACTTCTTTCAGTGTCCGCACTTTGTTGTAAAACATCACTAGCAACTGTCTCTATAATTGCCTGAGTTGTCCATTCAGGAGCCGTTGCACCACTGTTAGTTTGAAGTAATTGATTTGCTGTTCCTATACCTAAAGGTTGCACATCTGTGCCATCTGAATACATGAGATCACCAGCAGCAGTTAGACCAAGCCATCCGTCACCAATCTTACCAGTAGCGTCCGAGATAGGGATTTTAGAAGCAGTAGGAGTAGCTGTAGCGTTAGCAGGGTCTTCCACTACTTTGCTTGAACCATCAAGAGTCGCCAACGTGCTTGCTGAACCACCCCAGTCGGCACCAATCTTACCACCACTATCTCCTACAGGTACTTTACCAGCAGCAGCAGTCTCGTTAAATGAACTACCAGTTGCTACTGTTGCAGCGCCAGTTCCGCCAGTTCCAGTACCAGCTGCAAGTTCTGCGTCTGTTGCTATCTCTGCGATACCTTTCACTGTAGTTGTCGCGTTTGGAGCACCTGCAATGGCAAGATCATCTGCATACTTCTTGTTACAAATATCAGCGTCAGCAGTAGGTGCTGCGCTAGTAGCTAAACTAGAGCCATCTCCTAGTGTCTGTGCGTTATTAGGAAAAGCATCGTCTCCGTTTATTACTCTGTAAAGTCTAATAAGTAATGGATGATTAGTAATCTTAATTGAAGCACCTTTACGATGTGCTTTTTTTAATCCAGCGACTTCAGTAGTCCCATCGGCCACTGATATTCCTCTGGTCATTGAGGTTACTGCTGTACCAGTTACTGAACCTAACACAAATTCTTCTGAGGCAGAACCTTCATCTATAATAAAACCTATAGTACCAGACAGGGCGCTCCCGTCCTTATCTGTACCAGTTATTAGCGTCATTGCATTTGCAGAACTAGTGATAGTGTCCTGCAACGTAGTCTCAAACAACGCGTATGCTTTTGGTAATGTTGCCATATATTATTTAAATTAGTTATTTACCTGTATTTGCTCACGATTTTGTTTCTCTTTTTAAGTATAGAAAAATACTCGTACATTGATACTGAAGCGTACCCTGTGTTAGTGCTTGCGATTCTGAACTTAACTTTCACTCTTTCAAACTTAGGGCTATTCAATTTGAACTCTGTTTTATAATTATATGCAGATATACCATCTCCACCACCACCAGCCTCTGCTCTACCAAGAGTAGGAGCACCCACTGCAACCGAAGCACTTGTATCAACATAACTCCCATCACCACTTATCGCTCCATCAGTGTGGTCGTCATCAATCAATAAACCATAGCTATCGTTGTCATAAGCAACATAGACAAATATCTTTTGGTCAGGTCCTATAGCTCCGTTAATTCTCAATCGTTTTGTTTTCTTTAATGCGTTTATGTCTAAGTTATCTAGACTACTTTCCCACTCAGCTTCGTAGCCAATATTATCATCATCGTAACCTGAGAACAAAGTGTATACATTATCAGAGATTGATTCACCTCCTATTAAAGCTCCATTATACACTACTAGGTCTTGTAAAAACCAGTCTACTATATCTACACTTCTATAAACTCTGTGAAATAAAAATAGTTTGTTGTTATAAGTTTCCCCTGTGTCTTTACCAGTAAAGGCAACATAGTCTCCCCATGTAACCATACTACACTCAGAGAAGTCGTAGTTGCCGATATCAAAGCTCTCAGTAGCAGAGATAGGAATTACAGTATCGTTATTCTGCCCTACTCTAAGTATGCGTAATTTAGCTTCGTACTCGGTACTATCGTCAATGAAGTAGATTCCCTCGTCAGTCTCAACCTGTGATTTCCAGAACGGACTACCAGCTCTTTCACGATATACTTGGTTTGTAGCGTTAGTATCATCCCCAGTCAATGTAAGACGGTACACTCTTTTATCTTTGAAACTATATATATCTGTACCGTAAGTATTTACATTCATTATTCTATCTCCTCCAACGTCTTGTCTAAAGATAGCTCCTTCTCCTGCTGTTCTAGGACTACTGAAAGTAAAGTCTGCGATTCCTCCGTTAGTAGCGTCTTCCCAGTTATAATCAGCCTGTACAGTTCCAGTTGGAGTTCCTACAAATGTAAGTGTGTAAGCACCAGTTGAATAGTTAATAGTTCCAGTACCACCTGCTGTACTAGTTAAAGTTCCATTAAAGTTATCAGAGAAAGTCTCAGCAATTCCACCGCCATCTGTTACAAACATACCGTAACACGTTCTCTTAGCTCCTGCCGCTTTAAATGCTAGAGTACCTGTGTAAGTTTGTCCTGCACCTGCAAGAGCCTCGTTAGACACAGCCGTAGTAGTCAAGCTGTCAATGTAAGATAGGTATAGACCAGTCTTATCTTCTGTCCTGTCCCACAAAAACATTCTATTATCTTTTATAACAAGCTTTCCTCTAAAGTTCTTTGTTGAATCGTACTGATCATACTCATCGGCAGGATTGGCAGTCATTACTTTGTATGGACCTTCTTCTTTGGTAGAGAACCACATCTGTGCTCCTGCTGTTGTATGGTAGTTAGAAAAAGCTACCTCTTCATCTTCCGTGATATCGTTTTTAACAACCACCCAATCACTAGTAGACTCGTCGTAATATTCCACATTAGTACCATAAGACTTATACAGAATTTCTGTGCCATCAGCTGTTTGAGCAGTGTGAAGTCCAGTGATTTGACCAACTCCAGCAATCTCTGTGCCAAGAAGTTGTCGGCCTCTGACAAGTTCCACTTTGTCAAGTAAGGTAAGAAAATTAACACTAGCAGAAGCAGCCCCTCTAGGAATAGCCTTAGCTTCATATTTGTTTACTATGCCGTTTTTAAATACTTCGTTTTTTATAAGTATGTTACTCATATTATTCTATAACGTCGGGATTATTAGTTGGATAATAAATGTCTGGGATTGCACTATTTTGTGCGGCTGTCTTTAGAGAGTGATCGTATTCAACCATCTGTGAGTATAGCTTCTGGTATTCAATCTCATGTTCTACAGCCCAACTATCAGACTTAGAACCAGTATCTTGGTAGAAATAAGTCTTTGCTGCTTCGTAAGCAAGTAATGGATGGAATGCGCTCAAGAACCCAGGAACAGTAGTTTCAATGTCTGTATCGCTAAGTGTAATGTCAGTAGGATTGTAAATATAGTCAAAATATATCGTATCAGCTTTGGAGGGGCTTTGAGTAAAGACATAATTGTCATTCTTAATGTCTAAGTAGTACCTATTAAATGAGTTTCTAAATAGTCTTCTTTGGTCTCTAGCAATAGGATATATTTGTGTGTCTCCTACCCATATAGGTAAAGGTAGCAAAAAATCACTAGGCAAAGAATAAGTTAGAGTACCTATAGAAGCTGTAGTAGCATCTGTGTTTGTCTTTAAAAACTCCCAAGGTCTTTGTGTCCATAGTCTACGTGACACAATTTGTATGATATCCTGAAAACGATCACTGTCTATTGTGTCGTCTACAAGGAACTCGAAAAATGTCTTTAATTCATTACTTGTCATATTTAATAAGGTTATTCCTGCTCTGTAATTTAACACCATACAGGATGGATTACAGAGCAGAGTAACACCCCGATTGAATCGGAGACCCCGCACTATGTCGTAACACCGTTCTCTGTAAGCCCAACATATCTTATCAGATTTTAGCCTTACAAATCACGAATGGTTGAGGCTACTTAATTGATTCAGAAGTATTAAGTCGGATCATATAATCTATTGCTCCCCACACAATAGGTACTCCTGAGACTATTGCGTCTTGTAAAGATACGTTGCCGTCTAGTGTACTAATTACTAGCGCTAATACACCAGCTACAGCTTTTAGTATGGCTGACCATACTGACTTAGAGTTTAGTTTAGCTTTCATAGGTTATGCGTTTAAACTGTTAATATATTTTCTTGTTCTTTTAATTCCTTTGTAAAACCAGTCTGACCCACTCATTCCACGATACCTTTGGTAGATGATATTATCTTTGAATAAAGGCATTGGGTCTATACTCTTGTTATTCTTTCTAAGTTCAAAATGTAAGTGTGGTCCTGTAGTATAGCGCCCTGAGTTGCCACCCCATCCTATTATAGCACCTGCCTTAACATAATTGCGACCGTTACGTCTTTCCCATCCAGTCATTCTTTCATCATCTCTCCATACTCTTAGCTTGCTTAAGTGGAAGTACAATGTCTCGTAGGCCTTATCATCTGTTGAGCGTATCTTCATATATATACCTTCTTTGTAGTTGTCATTAAACCCTGCTGATAGTACTCCATCGTGAGCTGCTACAATAGGTATAATTCCTCTCTGCGCTTCGACTCCTCTAGTTTTGCGTCTTATATAGTTTAGTATATTGCTAAAGAAATACATTAACTTACCTTGTGTCTTAAAATCTATTCCACCTAGCTAATGACCCTTTGGTCCATAAAACAAGGTATTTTTGTTTTCCCCGAACAACTGATTAACAATAGATGTTCTCCTACTGTTAATATATTTTTTGTGTACGGGACATCTTAATTTAAATACCATATAGACCAAAGGGTTTAATTGTTAAATAAATATTTATCATATTTTTTTGATATTTGTCCAACGCATACTCCTTTCCCAAAATGTTCTCTGGGAATGAAATATTTTTTTGTTATCTTCTGCCCGACTAAGCAAAAGCATAAATAATAATCTGCATCATTTTTTCCTTTTGTGAATGACCAATAACCTGCTTGTTCACCTTTAACTGGCTTGCCTCTTTTATTCTTTCTTTTATTTACTACAGCACTTTTAACATCTATCTTAACTCCGTTCCAATCAATGTCATATGGCTTGTTCATACCATATTCATTCATATGTTTAGCCCCTGGAAAATATTTAATAGCCTTTTTCTCCATTACCCAACCTTTGTATGTATCTGATTTTAAATAACTTTCTTCTGTAGTTCCGTTCTTTTTCCTAGCGTATCTTCTACTTATCTCTCTTCGTTTTTCAGAATTTTTCTTTGCCCATTCTCTTGATTTTTTTATTAAAAGCTCCTTATTTTCTTCGTAATACTTTTTATTGTAAGCAAGCATTTGTTCTCGTGTTTTCCAACCCATATAGATATGTTTAAAATTTATATCTATATTATAGCAAAGTATTAAAGTCTAATCAATAGATGTCCATATATTTATGCTATATTTTTAATTTGTCGCGGTCTGTAGGCTTTGCCGCTCGTACTCTTCTTCACGAACTTAAACTTCTTTCCCGAAGGTTTGTGGCGTATAATCAGGGGCTTCTTCTTCAATTTCGACATACTCGTATTCATTAATGAATGAAATTAATCTATTTCCTTGATCAGTTAATTTAAGACCAAAGATTATACAAACGGCAATCAGCACTAGTATCTCTATTATAATTAGCAAACGTAAGTTCGTATTAGTGGAAGATTAAAAAGAACATGGGTACTATAACTATATTAGCGAGTATTAAACCACCTATTAACTTATTCTTCCAGCCTTCTAGCTTATTAACACGACCATTGGTTATCTTTTGGTGTTCAATAACCTCTTTATGCTCTTTAGCATTTTGTACAGAAAAAGATCTAAGATCTTCACCGACTTGTTTAATAAGTATCCCAAGTTCTCCGTTTGTATAATGATCAGGCATATTATTCTATATAAGGAATGAATCTAAAGTTTCGTACCTTGTTTGAGGTATCAAAATCTATATTATTATGTGTGCAATTTGTATAAGTATTATCTGTTACAGGATTTGTTGTGCCAGCAGTTGCTGTAAGTAAAACATAGTCAGCGTCACTAGGACCCTGCATATAAATCTTAAATATACCTGCTGTGTCCCTAGTTACCCTAAACTTATTCCAAGTAGCATCTGCTACCACTTCTGCTTCTGATACAAACAAGGTTACAGCACTAGAAGTTGTCGCTCTTCTTAAAGCTACAGCTCTTGCTGTCCCGCCAAAATTAGTAAGTAAAATCTGATAACCATCGTATCCTACATTAGCCCCTACCTTGTCTCCTATTAAACCAATATACATTACACTTGAATCATTAGTTCTCCACGCTTCAAACTCCCAAGTACCATAGACTTGATTGCATGGTTTGTTTAGATATGCATTATTAGCCTGTGCTTCTAGGCACTTATCAAAACCGTCATAATCAGTTACCTTCCAGGTTCCTCCATTTATATCAAACCCAGTATTCTCGAGAAATCCTGCTGTTACGTTGGCTTTGCTTTCATTCCATCCTTTACCATCTGCTATATAATAGCGACCATCACTCTTGAAATCTACTACGTTGTAAGGTTTAGTAGTCAGTTCTTCTTCGGCTATTTTGGCAACATCCTCTGCTGAAATAGATGTGTTGTAAACTGTTATTGCTTGGATATTTCCTTTCCAAGAATCTGCCCCAGCTGATTTAGCACCTAGGTACATTACAGCATCAGTCAACATTAGAGCTGAATATGCTCCTGAAGCTGACAGTGAACCATTGATATAGATGTATCTATTAGCTCCATCATACTTAAAAGTCAAGTGCACTCTTTCATTTTCTATTGTATCTGTTGTGCTTAAATTTCCACCCCAGTTATCAAGTAAAATAGTTCCATTAGTGTTTACGTTACCTGAAAACATAGCATTTGCAGACGTATTTCCTAGTCTGAAAATTCTTTTATTGTTTCCGTTACCATTATTTTTATTATCTATCAGAACTGATACGGTCATTGATTGGTTGCCTGTTAGCCCTACGTTTGAACCAGAAGAAGCTATATCAGTGGCTCCATTAAAATACAAACTACGAGCAGGTGTCTTTGTGAGATATGAACCAGTAACACTCGTTATATTGTTAGTCCCTGTTTGGTCAACAAGTGAACCCTTACGAAAATCGTAGGAGATTACTTCATTGGCTAAATATTTGTCTTTTGTCATACGTTTAAGTTGTTAAATGCTTTGTTAGACAACTCCCTTATCTGTGTAGGGGTAAGGATACTTCTAAACACAAAAGGAGTTCCTATATATCCGTTAAAGTGTCTTGATCCTTGGTCACTTCCAATAACTAGAGGTATAATAGGCATGTCTGGTGTCCCACTAGGCTGGTCTGCCGTACCACTTAGCTCTCCGCTTATATGAAAATTAGCGGTACCATCACTTTCCCTAGTAACCGTTACAAAATAATAAGTGCCAAGCTGAATTGAATTGTTTGCACTGTAAGCAGTAGTGCTCCCATCGGAAGTCACTGACAACCTTTCATTACTACTGTCGCCAGCAAATATAAAACTTCCATTGTAGAAAATTCTAGGAAGAGTCTCATTCCAATTATCAATCCTAATCATAGCCCCTACGGTAGTATCCCCCCTTAAAACTGATGCATCAGCTATAATCCATTTAGCTGTTCCGTCAAAAAGCATTCCATGTGGTCTAACTAGGTCAGGCTCGTTAGTCCCGTCTCCATCACCCCAGTACGCATTCACTCCAGTACCTATATTTTCTGTAACAATGTTTGAATCATCGTCAAAGTAAGTTCGACAAGGCAACCAAGCAAAAGCTTTGCTTGCGTCTATCTCTCTAAAAGCATCATCCTGATAAACATCCGAAACTTCCTCATTGGTATGAGCTAGGTTATAAAGACTTAGATCTCTCATTGTAAAAGCTCCGTAACTTACATTCCATCTGCCAATTTCAAAGTTACCAGTATTATCAAGATTCACAGCTGTAAATGTTGATACTGTGCCAGTTGATTCAGCTCCATCTACATAAAATCGTAAAGTGTCATCTCTGTCTCCGACAACCTCAATATTATATTCTGTGTTTGCTTCCGTGATACTTACACCAGAAGTTCCACTGATAACAGTAACTGTTGCTACTTTAGAAAACATAAATATTCTGCCAGTTGCATCAATTCTTATATACCATCTATTGTCATTGTCTTGGTGTTTTGAGACAAGATAAGTCTGTACACCTGCTGTAGGAATACTTACCTTAAAATTAATTGACCAGCTTCCAGATCCTAAGTCATAGCAATCACAATAACTAATATACTGATTAGAACCATTTGTTGTTATCCCATTATCAGCAGTTAGTGAATTAAAAAAAGTTCCCCCATTATCTTCAACATAATCGTCATTAATGAAGTTATCTCGGAATAAAAGTGATTCACTTGGTCTCTCTGCGTATTTAAGTATCATAATATTTATTATTAAACAGTATGGTCTACCCCTACTAGAGAGGTAGATTAACTATTAATCAAGTGGAAAATTATCTTCTGGATCTGGTTGAGGATCTAATATATCAATAGTAGACCATCTAGCGGTATCTATCTCTTTGATTTGCCCGTAAGAAAATCCTTTCGCTGAGCCTTCTTCTACCCTGCGGATTGTCTTTTTAATTTCCTTGTACCCCTTACCTTCTGCTAAAGCTGTGAGTATTAATTCAATCTCTGCCTTTGTAGGTTCGATTAAATTACTCTTTGAGACCACACTTGTTTTTCTCAGGTCTCCTAGTTGTTTGCCCTCAAGGGCTGATACTAAGTTTTCCATAGTATTATTATTAATGATTAAACGGCAATTAAAATGCCATATAAAGTTACTATTGCATCTAGGTCTGTCCCTGTATCAGCACCACTAATATCAACTTTGACAACACCACCTGCTGCTACAGCTGTTGTTTGGGAAAAAGCTGACTGTGTTACAGTGCCAACTGCTCCAGATGGTTGTGGTGCTGTTGACATAACATCTGTCCAACTTCCACCAGACGTTCCTATACTACTACCTGAGTCATTGTTAGGTGCGTCTGTCACGGTTGTTTCAACTTGCACATACATCCCATATAATTTATAACCAGTAGGAACTGTATAGAGCGTATATTGAGCTACTGTTTTGTAATCTACACTCACACTTCCAAGCCATGACATAGCTAAAGCTGGAATAGTTGTTGAGGCTTCTAGGTAGTTAGAGGTAACAGGTTCTTGTGCAGATGTAGGATCAGCAAAGTCTACAGCTATGTTAGAAAAGTCTAACTCATCATCCAAAACTTCTACTTCACCACCGCCAGCTTTTATTCCAAATCCTACATCAGGTGTTCCTCCTGTAGTATGAGCCTTGAGGATGTAATCTCCACTATCTAAGTTTGAAGCATCGCTAGGATTCTCAAGGTCAAATAAAACCTCTGCCCCTGCTGATACGTTTGTAGTCATTACTAGAGTATCGAAGAAATAAGTTTGCTGTGTAGCACCATCTCCTTTATCGCTCATCAACACCGCTACAAAATTTCCTGAAGTTGGTATTGTAGCTGCTTCGCTGTTTATTACATAAGAGCCTGTACCACTACAAGTCAAAGCGTTACTTGTACCAGGTAACTCAGTTACAGTTGTTGCTAGAACATCCCAGGTGTTTGCTACAAAGTCCCATATTTTAGTATGAGAACCTGGGGCAGCATCTAGGAATATCAAATAACCTGTTTTACTATTAGTAGACTTCGTATAAACGCTAGCAGTCATTACAGCGTCTGCGGTACCAGCATACGTTTGATAAACATATCCTCTGTCAGCGTTATTCTGAACACTAGCATCATCACCAAGTAACATAGACAAAGCATAAGTTCCTGCTTGTTGTGATGCTGAACGAGCCATATAAGAATAACCTGTATCTCCATCTGTACCGAACTCCCAATCTTCTGGTACTACTGCAGTATAATCAGTAAGTGGGTCTGTATAATTAGCAAATTCTGTCCATGCTTCAAATGTTCCGTTAGTTGCTACATCTGCTCCAGCTAACAACCATTCATTATTATCAACAAGAGCTGAATCATTTGGAGTAGCTGAGCCAGCTAAAGTGTTAAACCAGAACTCAGTTCCATCAGCAGGTATTGTTCTTTGTGTACTTGTATATTGAGTGTATGTTCCATCTATAGTTATCTGCTCGTATATATTATTATCTCCACTACCTTTAACAATCCAAGAACTTGTAGTAAGATTCCACTCGTAATCATCTGCTCCATTGTAATAAAACGCAGCAACAAAGATATTAGCAGTACCGACATTTCTCTTAGAGTAAAACCTTGCCTGCATTGTCTTGTTTGCTACATCTGTATCGTAAAAACCTGAGATAGCTGGTGAAATACGTGAGCCATCACCTGGGTTTTTAACACATTCTAGGTTTATTGCGTAAGTACCAGCGTGTTGGTCTTCACTCCTTGACCAGCCCTCAACAGCTGTAGCATCAAGGATTATGTCGTTCATTGTCCAGCTGTCTGGGTAGTTAAGCATCTCCCAGTTAGCAAAGTCTCCGTCTTCTGCTACATCTGTAGGGACTGCCGCTCCTTTGACCACGTTGGATATATATTTGTTTATAATTGTCGAACTTCTATTTGGCATATCTTATAGATTAGTTATTATTTAGTCTTCATACCATAATTCAAATGTACCACCTGCTGCTGTTGTTCCTGCGCTAGCAGGAGTTAAAACTCTCACCTCAGCTTCAGTTGGCTCAATTAAGTTTGATTTAGTTTTTACGACTGTTCCTTGTAGGTCTTTTAACTTCTTAGTCTCAATGACTTTTGTTAAATTTTCCATAGTATTTATTTAATTATTTAATCTACCAAAGTTTCTTTAGGTATACCAATAAGTCGGCATCAGACCCTCCACCATTACTTGTTACGTATTTAACACGAACATACTTGAATGGTTGTACTTCATCACCTATTCCTACGAAGTCAGTATCTACCCAACTTGCTACACCAAACTGTGAGTTAGTAACATCCTGATAATCACAAGATGCTGCAGCTGTGCCATCGTCTTGTGCTGTTGCTTCAACAGTTACTGTTAAAACATCAGTAGGAGCAGCACCAGAAGTTTCACCTTGTAATGCAAAATACTTGTAGCCATTCATATCAAAGTAAGCGTAAGTAGTTGTGTTTGTTGTAATATTAGTTTCGTCAACTAAAGTTTCAGATACATAGTGAGAACTAAGAGGATTAACCTCTGCACTCTTGTTTGATTGAGTTGAACTATCGTAAGCTTTGCTTCTTACCTTTGTATAACCATTTACGTCAGTCTGTGTAATTGTAGCGTCTCCATCAGCATAAGTTGTGTCAGCGGCTCTGTATTCACCACCTGAAGGGAAGTAAGTAGGAGAAGCTATCATTGCAGCGTCATCAATAGGCACGTCTTGTCCACCTATTTCATTAACACCAACATCACCAATTTCTACTGTAGCTGCTTCTAAGGTAACCTCATGAGCTGAGGAAGAAGTATTTTCTCCTAGTTCTGATTTACCAACCTGTACTGAACAAGCTACATCACCTGATACTCTAACGAGTTTCATTTTAGGTAAAGGTACACCTCTGTAGTAGTAAGTATTACCTGAAGATAGCAACATACCCTCTGTAGTTGTAGGGGTATTACCATCCATTAACATTCTAACATCTCCATCTTCTACAGAAATGTCTACTGCGTTCATGTTCTTTGTGCCGAGTTCGCTGTCTGAACCACCAGCGGTGTCTATTAGGTCATAGAGACTTGTTGCTGTACTAGTAACTGTAATTAGACTAGCAGCAGCATCGGCTAACTTTTGTATATACATATAAGTTAGTTATGCCCGAAGGCTTATAAATTAAGACTTATTAGGGGCAGGACATAGAAGTCCATTCCCTGCCTAAATAAGGCCTAGTTTGCCATGTTTATTAGCAATGCTGACATCACAGTGTCTGAGAATCTAACAACTCTCATCGTACCAGATGTGTCACCAGCGAAAGTAGTGGAAGCACTAGCGGCAATTCCATTACCAGCAGGAACAGCAAATACTGTAGAAGTGGTATTAATTGATAGACCAATCTCCTTAACATCACCATTCGCAGTTAAACAATCAGCAAACAATGTTGTTGTGGAAGGAAGGGTAACAGTCAATTCAGCACCAAGTGGTGAGATATTTAGAATAGAACTATCACAGATATTAGCAGCAGTTAAAGTATAAGCTGCTGAACTTGTTGTAATAGCAGTTACGTCACCACCTTGGATGAGCGAATCTAAATTAGTCTCTCCAGAAGCTGTAATTGTAGTTCCAACAACAGCGCCAGTTAAATTACCTGTTACGTTACCAGTGATATTTCCTGTAACATCACCAGTGAGATCCCCAGTATAAACACCAGTTGGCGAATTATATACACCTCCCAAAGAAGGCATCAGTACAACTCTTCCAACAAATAACCCAACAACTAGAGCACCGACAACTAATAGAATTTCTTTTTTATTCATAGTCAGTTAGTTAATGGATTAAAGTGCTGAACCGTCAATCTTAACGTCAACTAATTTGTCTTGATCGTTGTTATAAGTCTTTAGACCGTACAACATCCAAGGAGCATAGTTTTTACCAAGTTTATCTGGTACATCTTTGATAACTACACTAGGAGCTTTTTGCATAACCAAGTTTGTAGCACCTTTTTGTCCAAACAATAGATGAAGTGTTTCAACACTCCAAGGGTCAGCAGCTTCACTAGCAGCTAGAGCAGCTTCAGAACCACCGTGGAATACGATAGTCATATTAGTTGTTCCGTCAGTAGCTACACAACCTTCAAGAGCAGCGCGGCTTGCAGCTGTAAGTTGGATATAAGTAGCACCAGCAGTACCTGAATCATTGATACAAGCAACTAAATTGTCGATTGAAACAGCAGTTGAACCACCGATATCAACAGAACCTGCTCCAGATGGAGTAGCGTTGAAAGTAAATGTTACACCAGCAATAGTTACTGTATCTCCCTCTGTAGGGTTGTTAGCGGGTGTCCAAGTACCTGTATAACTCAAGTTATTTGAAAGGTGAAGGTTGAAACCAAAACGTTTAGCAACCAAACCATTGTTACCAACTTCATCACCGAAAGCAGTGTCTTTACCTTCGAGGTATTGACGCAAGATTTCAAGGATTGAAGGAGAGATAACAGCAAAACGATTCTTTGCAGATACGTTAAGCAAATCAAGTTTGCGAGCAGCAGCTGTAAAGATTTTTTGTACGTTTGATGTAGAAACTACGATAGTGTTACCAGCGGTACCACCAACGTCACCGTCGTCAATATCTGAAGTAGCGTTAGCATATTCACCAAGTACATCAGCGTCAACGAAACGATTAAGTTTATCCATACAATCAGCTGCAAATTCATCAGCAGTGTTGTATGAGTTTTGGATTGAATCAACATCATCGAGGTAGAAAGGAACAACACGTCCGATATTTACAACGAGAGTGTCATCAGTACCTGAGATATCTTGTACTGTAAAAGCAGTACCTTTTGTGTAGGCTTGTCCTACAACTTGTGAACGGTATGGTTGGTGAACAGTATCACCATCTTTAAGAGTTGAACGAAGCTCAACGCTTGCGATAGCCATTGCCACAAGTTCCTTGTATCGAACTTCTTGCATCACCTTTGACCAATATGCAGCGTTCAATAGACCGTTTCCTAGAGCATTTGCCATAGAAATAAATCATTAGATAATTAAACTTTATGTTTAGAGACGTAATCTCTAAACTCTCCGAAAGTTTTAGAATCCATGGCTTGTATTGCTTCCTGATTATCGTCATCAAGAATCTTCTTGAAGTCGTTTACAGGTTCACCTTTGTTTGAACCACCTTTGCCTTTTTCTACAGTCTTAGATCCTTTAGCAGGTCTAAGCCCATCAACTCCTCGATATATAACATCTATTGGAGTTTTGGTGTATTCTTCTGAAAAGTAAAAGCGTTTAAGTTTCCCTTTGATAGAATCAATGTCTTCATTAGGGAATGATTCCTTGAGTTTCCCCAAGTCTTTACGCCACATCTTCTCCTGTAGAGCATCTTCCTCTGCCTCGCGGACAGATTTAGTAGCGTCCTCAAACTCTTGCAATTTACCGCCAAGTTCTTCTCTAACTTTCTTGACAGCACCGTCCTGTGCGAGTGTAAGTAATTTAGCAACAGATTCCTCATTGAGGCCAAACTCACTAGCATACTCCTCTATTGAAGAGTTAAGTTCGTCGGAGTTCTCCTGGTTAGGAGTAGCCTTGAACTTTTCTAACTGAGTCTTCACTTCTTCTAGTTCATCTTCTGCTTGTTTAGCACGATCTCGCATTTTCTTGTGCTTGTCTAGGTGGACAAACTTACTCGTTCGAGTTTGTTTCTCCTCCTCTTCCTCAGTGTCCTCATCCTCATCAGATTCATCGTCATCAACGACTTCCTCTTCTTCAGTTGATTCTTCTTTGGGTTGAGGTTTCTCTTCAGGTTTCTCCTCCGTAAGAGGTTCTTCCTTCTTTTCTTCCTCAGGTGCTTCGCCTTCTAATCCAGCTAAGCGTTCCTTTTGCTCTGGTGAGAGCTCGTCACCATAAGTGACCTTGATGTCATCAGACATATAAGATTTGATTAAGCAGTGTACTCTGCATAAATAAACGTACCACTTTTGATGGTACGCTACAGCTATGAACAGGGGAAAAACTGCTAAGTAAAACCCCCTTAATAGCTGAATTCGTGCCATCAAAAGTTCTTAGCAGTTTGTTTAAATTGTTATTCTAATTCGTAATCTATTTGATCTTCTAAGGCTCTGAGTCTTTCAGGAGCGCCTACTAGCATCTGTAATATCTCTGTCCAGTTCTTCTTGAAAGCTATCAACATGTCTCTCTCCCTATCTTCAGCACCATTTATCAAAGTATTGTCTACTAAGGCTAGTTGCCTTTTAACTTCTTTGACTAATACCTTCATACCAGGAGCACCGTATACATCTACTAATACTTGATTCTCTCTGATCTGATCTTGCCAAATCTTAATGCTTTTCTCTGTTGACTCATCAATCTCCCCTCGATAGCTTAGTAGTTGTTCTTTAAGTTTTTCTATTTTATCTAGTATCATACTTGTAATAATGGTTCACGAGTAGGAACAGGTTGTGGACCTTGCCCTACAACACTTTCAGGACGTACACCAGCTTGCTGTGTAAGCTCTTCTAACGGTGCTTCTGGGGATAATCCTTCAAGTCCACTAGGCAACTGCCCTTCCTCAGCTAATTTATCAAATATTGATTTAACCATATTAGTACGAGCAAACTCTACCTCTGCGTTAGCGTGAGCTAAGATTCTGTCTTTAACTTCACCCTTGAGCTCGTTATCTGACATGAAGTCTAGATGTTTTGATACATGAGCAGGAGTAGCGTATTCGTTAGGTTCAACGTCCTTAGTAAGCATCTTCTCATTCTCTTCAGCAGCTTGTAGTACGCTCTCACTGGTTCCTTCGTTCTCTGTGTTAAGTAAATCTCTAATCTCTTCTCTTTCAAATCCTGCAATCTCTAATCGTTTCTCAAGTGCGTTCTTCTGGTTGATAAGAGGATTCTCAATCTCTACATTCAAGCTTTCAAACTTACTACGTCTTTTACGAGCATCAGCTTGTAGTTCAGCATTAAGTCCTCTAGCAGTAATATCGTATTTAGGATTCAAGTCTTCCTTAACAAGTTCGTCCCATTGGACACCTTGCTCTCCAAGCATCTTAATTGCCATCTTCTCTCCCATATGTTCTTTAAGACCATTCAAGTAACGTCTACCCATTCTGATCCAGAAAGCTCCATAACTCTTCTCAAACAGTCCAAGTCTATCAGCAGTCTGTGCAAGTTCTCCCTCGTAAACTCCAACCTTCTTATCATCTTCAGTTACACCTTGAGAGCCTGCTGTGATACCTGAGTTACGTGATTGAGCACCATCTACTAAAGCATATAGCGTTGTAGTGTCTCCTACATCAGGGTATTGAAACTCATAGATACCACTTCTAACGTCTTTACCTTGGTCAGGTGTAGCAGGTACAAGTCCAGCCCATCTAGGCTCTAATAGCGCAGGGTTCTTAAATACTCTAGTGTCATAAGCCTTCATACCGAAGTTACGGTATTGTCTGTTGTCTAGTGCCTGATTAACTAGGATGTTCTTTGAAATGATTGTATCTCTTACTTGATCAGCAGGAGATGGTGTCCAGAACTCAAATGGATCTGGGTAGAACGCCCATGAATCAAATGGCCATAGTGGATCACCGTTAGGATATTCTTTAGTTTTAAATACAGTCTTTAGTTCTTCAACACGTAACCAAGTCTTTGTAGGCCTGTCATAAGTACATATATAACGTACACCCTCGTATGTTGTGTACCATTCTACTAATGTAGCAGTCTCTTCACTCTGGTAACGCTTAGTATCTCTTCCCATTATAAGGGTTGATTTGTTTTGTTTCTCTTGT
>Ga0233437_1004470_pt1 | contig 16415 bp, 12 predicted proteins | sample SI_122_August201_FD_182714 | JGI IMG/M metagenome (GOLD analysis project Ga0233437, IMG submission 182714) | Seawater microbial communities from Saanich Inlet, British Columbia, Canada - SI_122_August2016_200_MG | ecosystem: Environmental > Aquatic > Marine > Inlet | place: Canada: British... | reverse complement strand
GTTTTGCTTTGGTGAGCCGATTTAGTTCCACTCGGATGCCATTTGTGGATTTATTAAACTCCGAACCTAATTCCTGCAAATATGCCTTGGTTTCCGGATTAAGGAAAAATTTGAGGAGCAACTTAAGTCGCATCTTTGAAGTAATTAAGGTATCAAGCAATATAACCTACACTATTTTAGGCAATAATATTACTCATAATACCAATTACTGCAAGAGTTTTTGTGCAATTCAGTTTCATTAACCCGAGAAAGGAATGTACTTCATTTGTGCTATTATTGTCCAAACTGCATTCCAATTTATTTTACGCGGGTCATTGCTCATTTATTGACCATAATTGGAATACTCAGTCTACAATAGGAAGGAATAATCATTTTCACACCTATCCCTTCCAATTACTATGGGATGCATCTGAATCGACATAGCTTATCCAATTGAGATTACCAAAGCTTCATTTTTATATCAAACCCTACGAAACTTGGTTTTCATAATTGCTCCTTAGTCACCCAGGCTGGATCAATTTCAACAGAGGTACCCTGCATTATTGCTTCAAACCACACTATGATTCTAGTAGAAGAATGTTGTTGTTCCACTTGACCACTCAGACCCTTAAGAGGACCATAGCACACCTTAATTTTAGCACCGATTGGAAGATTAGTTTCATGCTTAAGATGTCGATTCATCGAAACCATTTTTTGCAGCCAGTAGAGTTGTTCATCCGGGACAGGAATTGCTCTATTATTCATCGGAACGAACCTTACCACTCCCTGAGTTTCTAAAACATTGAACTTTTGATAATTCAGATTAATCCTAACAAAAACATATCCTCTAAACCAGGGTATTTCCACAATTTTTTTACGGTCACTCCATTCACGAGTTACCGTCATTAAGGGTAGAGATGCTTCAATTCCCTTATTTTGTAATTCAGCTAAGACTGATTTTTCATGACGATTCTTGACATATATAACATACCACTTCAGGTCATGTTTATTCTGGTCAATATTGAATGAGGATTCCATTTTTGATTTTACATGTGTCATTGATTAATCTCCCAATACTTGGCTAAGGAATTTTTCTATAAGAATCCGCGCCGATAGCGTTTTACATAAACAAGGCTACAATAATTTGCCAAAGATTTCGTCTCTTTCTACCAAAGGCATTCAACCTTAGATATTCCACACTTAAGTCTCACCTCAAAGAAAAAAAAGCACTTAAAGATTCATAGTATGAATATTTAAGTGCTTGAGATTCTAGATTGGCTTCTTAAAGAATGGCTCTAATAAGTGCTGATGTAGCGTACTAGATCGTATCCAAAGTACGACCAACTACGGCCAGGTCTGTTTGTGCCTGCTGCTTCTACTATCATAGCAGGAGCATCAATTTCTACTGGAAACATGAATGAATCAGAGGAGTATACAGCAATTTTAGACTATCTGTCCCCCACTTTGAATAATCAACAAGAAATACTTCACTCATCACTATTCATTATCAAGCGAATAAGATTATTTACAGCTGCCATTCCTTGTCTTTCAACACTTTGATAAGTCCGAGATCCAATATGTGGAGTGATAAACACATTTGGATATTTGTGAATAGTTTCCTCTGTCGAAATTGGCTCTACCCACAATACGTCTGTATAATAGGCAGACGTATTATTTGTATTCAAAAAAGCCATCAAATCATTTTTGTTTATTATCGCAGCCCGCGATGTATTGATTATTAATATGTTCGTTTTAAGTTTCTTTAAAATGTGAGCATCTATAATGTTAGATGTTTTACTAGATAGTGGAATATGTAAAGAAATAATATCATATGTGTTATCGATATCTTCAATAGAATCAATAGTATTTAGCGAGTATTTTTCTAGAAACGCTTTTTCATATTCGATATCAAAAACATGTGTATCCAGAGAGAATGCTGCACATCGGATAGCGAGCTCGCGACCAATTCGACCTAATCCGATAATGGCAATTTTCTTACCCGCCAGTTCATGTCCAATCAGTCGATTCCACAATCCTTTTTTAGTAAATTCTATTTCATTGTAAATATTTTTAAAATGCATCAGCATAAACGCCAAAGCATGTTCTGCGACCGCGACATGGTTAACCCCAGGAGTGCTGCCAACTGGAATGTGAAATTGCTCAGCCGCGAGTAAATCGATTTTGTCTAATCCTATCCCGTATTTCGAAATAGCTTTTAATTTACCATTCTTTCCCCGACTGATTACTTCTTTAGTGATCATGTCATCCCCACAGATAATACCGTCATATTTTGAAATAATAGGCAACAGACTTGTATCGAGTAATGGTCCACGTAAATAGTCAACGTCCCATCCCGTTTCTTTCAGTAATTTTTGATGTTCACCAGGCGTGTCTTGAAACGAGGTAGATGTAAGTAATATTCTCATTATAATTCGCTCAGAAAAGCTTTTAGATTTAGGAGATTTTGCATTCTGTAAATGTGGTTAACTCCTTTAAATAAATCGGTATTATTTGAATTTTCAACTAGAATAAATTTTACCTCATTTTCTTGTGCTGCGTTATAATCCGCCAATGCATCACCAATAAATACGCACTCTTCCCGATTATATTGACAATCCTTAATAATATCATCAACATGAGTCTGCTTTTGGTTGGGAGATCCAAAAACACCCTTAAATCTACTCTCAATATGTAAACTTGCTATAATTCTACGCATTTCATTTTGAGGGGTTCCTGAAACAATATACATATTGAATTTATCATAATTCTGATCAATAAATTCAAGAGCTCCTTCAATTGCTTTTGAGTCAATAACTTTCTGAACGACTAATGATGAAAATATATCCGCAAGGTTTTCTATCTTTTTTTTGTCCAATTTAATATTAAGGTGCAAATCATGATAAAGCCTAAATTTTTCGTATCGCGACATTCCACCATTTTCCAAATGGTGCTTTACAACAGCATCTGCTGTTCCCTGTCCATATTTGAGATACATTTTTCTAAATGCCTCTGTTTTAACACTCACTGAGTCAAGAATAACACCATCGAAATCAAAGAAAATAGTTAAGATCATAATAATTCACCTGTTGCTATTGAGGGATAACCATTAATCCCCCTAATAATATAAGAAGAAGATAAAAATTTTAATGCTTCGGTTTCAAAATCATCCAGTCATACTATAATCATGCCCTCTTCAATAATTAATACTGAGATAAAATCCTTCTTTGGGAGCAACTTGACTAAACTTAATTCTACTTCCTATTGTTAGTAACTCATATTATTTAACATCTCTTTAATGAGCTGATTCTCGATCATAAATGTAAGCAATTGCGCAATCATTATATCCCTTATTCAGTATGTAGTATTGTTGATCTAGAAAATCTGTACTTAGCAAGGATTAATTATTGCTCTGTTACTCGTCGCCACCATTAGACTGATAGTAGTAATTATAATAGGAATAGTAGTAGGAATACTTACCAGCCATAGTTTCCGGATTAGCGCCATTGAGAATGGCTCCTATAAGAGGAGATTTTACGTTAGCAATGGTATCTAAAGCGCGGTCTACAGCGGACCGATCCGTCTGTCCGGCCTTAACAACCATGACAAGGGCATCAATTTCTGCTGAAATCATAGACGAATCAGTTACAGCTACGATTGGTGGCGAATCAAACATAACAATATCCCATTCCCGTTCAAGGCGAGCGACTAGTTCACCCATACGAGCTGAGCCCAACAATTCAGAGGGATTTGGAGGTAAGCCACCAGCAGTTACAATAGAAAGATTCTCAACTTTAGTAGCATGAATTATGGAGTCAAAATTCTCAATTTCACCGACGAGATAATCGGCAAGCCCCGGTCCTCGTGATTGATCAAAGACGTTATGTTGAACTGGCTTTCTCAGATCTGCATCAATAAGCAATGTACGTTTTCGCAATTGTGCAAAAGCGATAGCGAGGTTTGCCACTGTAGTCGATTTACCTTCGCCCGGTTGGGGACTGGAGACTATTATACTCTTTATTTTTTTAACAGCGGAGGCGTAGGTAATATTTGTACGGAGCGAACGATAACTTTCAGAAACTGGCGATTTGGGATCCTCATAGGTGATAAGACGTCTACGAAAATCTGTACCCCCTTTGGCGGGGAGATTTCCGGTTAGTTTTACAGCTCGTTTTCCGTTTTGGTGATGCATATCTGGGATAATGCCTAGTACAGTCACCCCTTTTCGCTCTAATTGCTCAACAGCCTTGACAGTATCATCCAAAAATTCTCTGCCAAAAGCTAAACCAACACCAAGCCCCAACCCTAGGATTACACCAAATAAAAGATTCACTTTCTTATTGGGCTTTACTCTTTCCGCCACTAATGCAGGATCTAGAATGCGAACTTTTCCCCGCTGACCAGCCTCAGTAATGCGAGATTCCTCGAATTTCTGCTTCATGGTCAGATAAAGGTTCTCATTAAGTTTGAGTTCTCGCTCCAGGCGCGCATACTGCAGAGTTTGGCTAGGTAGGTTGGTCAAACGATTTGACATCTGATCCACCAGTTTTTTGTATTCATTAGCTCGGGAACTAGCAGCATTGACCTCTACCTGTTGTTCTACGATCTTGTTAAATATTTCTTGTGATGCAGCAAAAGGATCTTCCTCACTCCAGCCAGATAGGATCAGAGATTCGGTAATATCGGTGAGCTTCATTTTCATTTCAGCAATCCGTCGGCTATAATCCCGAGCTTGCATAGACTGTTCACTCCAGCCTTCATCCACCATTTGCTGAATCTTTTGAGCCTCCAGCTCTGCTATTTTCCCCCGTAAAGCTACGATCATGGGGTTGTTGGTATTGGTGATCTCTTCCATGAGAGCCTGTTCGCTATCAGAAAGCTGGCTCTGTAAGTAATCCACCCGTTGTTGAGCCACCTCAAGCTCAGCGATATTGGTATAATAAATACTTTCATAGTCGGTGAGATCTTTGAGTAAGAGTTCCGCCGAGCCATCGAGGGCATAAATTTGATAGTCAGATTGGAATTGGCGCAGTTCATTTTCCACAGTGGCTAACCTGGTCTCATATTGAGTAATCTGACTATCCAGGAAGGTCAGTACAAAGTGCAGTTCTCCCTGTCCGCCGGCCAAATCCAGATTACGATATGCAGTTGATATACGATTGGCCAGAAAAACGGCATCTGATGAATCAGAAGAGATCACTGAAATTTTCAATACATCTGTCTCTCTCACAATGGTAACATTGCTAGCCTCTCGCAATTTTTCAACGATGCCAATGCGCTGGGAAAATGTTAATTCTTTAGGCACACTCAAAGAATCAACAGACTGACCCAAACGTTCCATGAAAAATTCTTTAAGTCTAAAACGATAACGAGTATAGCGTGTGCCAAATAAAGCCAACCTGTCGGCACTGCCATCTTCGATAAGAGATTGGACAACCTGGTCATGAAGATTGTAGCTTTTAAGCACTTCTATCTCATTTTGGAGCCGCTGCTTAGCGCTATTTATCCCAAGGTCAAAGACCAGGGAGCTCGCACTGGCCCCACTCTCCTTGATCATTACCACCGTAGTGGCTTGGTAAACCGGCTGGGTTGTTAGTGTGATATAGACAGTTAGTGAAACAATAATAACAAAGATTATGGCAATAGATTTGCGGTAGCTGCGAATGATGCGCCAGATCTCTTTGATGTCTATTCCATCTTCCTGGGAGAGGATGTTTGGTTTTTCTGAATTATTCATTTGGCCTTTTTTTAACTACTGAGAGCTCAGATTGTTGTTATGGATTTTTCATATTTTGATATTGTCATTTATTGGTCACTCTAAACTGCTACTTATTTGGTACTTTTTTTTAAAACCGTACGCCTAGGCTTTTCGAGCTTCGACCCGCAGGCATAGTGGGTGAGTGTGCAAAGAGATTTTTTTAAGGGTTTTGTTTAATTTGTCATTTTTTTCTTATACCTTATATCATAATATTCATTTCTAACCAGCCTTATAACAATCTCTGTGTTTTTGCGTGCTCTAAGAAAAACTTTTTTCAGTGTGAAAGGTAATTTAGAAATTGACTGGAACATGACTTTTTTCTTCTGATTTTAATATCAGTGACTGGGTGTGATGGAGATCATCTCATTAGTTCGAAACACAATTTGTACCAGGTATTTAGAATTCACCAGGATTATCACTCTCCACCACACATACAAGTATTTCCTTCTGTCACATTTGATATTCTGACAATCTGATTTATGGCCTGTGTGATATTAATCGCCGAGATAGAGAAAAGGTGCCCATGGCGATTCAGATCCACAAGTTTCACGACCATCTACATACTGAGAACCCGTGTCAATACGCCATTTATAATTTCCACCTGAATGTAGTGAGATATTAGCTGGAAGCTGCCACTCTTCTCCAGAACCAGTATAATCACTCGGAGAGATTGTTATCCGAACTATTAGTTCATCATATTCACTCAATATTGTAAAGTTATAATTTTCCATTTCAATTGAATATAAGTATATCCAACTGAATATCCTGTTTTCGTTCAATAATTCTGTTAATCCATTAGGGTTCATAGAATCAACCCTAATCCTTGACATTGGAGAGTAACAGGTTGAATCAGAATAATCACTTAAATTATCTGAAGCATCTTGTGACTTTAACTTATAATAATATCGCGCGCGCTGTTGAACATTTCTATCAACAAACTCAGTTTTCAATAGTGGTTCTATCTTAATTCTGGTTAGTAAGCTGTATTCACCCAAACTATCATTCACTTCAAACCAAGTCGCTCTGTAGATGTTGTAGACAACAATATCTTCTTCAGGATTAGGCTCCCACTCCAGATATATTCCTCCAGATTCATGAGCATCAATCCCCCTCTCTGGCCATTCTTCAGGCAAAGATTTTTCAACCCAAACTGGTGGTAAGGGTGGTGTTGGATCTTCAATATCGAGACCACAATTAAGAATTAATAATGAAACATTCAAAATTAGGAGCAACTGAAACCAGGAGCTCATTGATGCCCAATCCAGTCCAATTGATTCACTATTGTACTTGGGAGTGGGCGTTATAGGCTTCGTGGGCATGGGAGAAGTTAAACAACGGTATCAGATGTCCAAAGTCAGAAAGTAGAAGCGAAAAACCTGCAAAGTCAACTTAGAGGGATATTTTCTGTATATAGCATGAATCACCACATCCAATTTTCAACTGGAAAAACAACCGGTCCGGTTTCAGGACATGGGTAACACAATAATGTCAAGACATAGGTAACACATTATTGGGTTAAAATGGGTAATCACCTATTGAAGGAGGTTACCCATGCCCTGGAAGGAATGGAATGTAATGGAGGAGCGGAAAAGATTTATTCACTCGATTATGGAAGCACAACAGCCATTTGCTGCCACCTGTGTTGAGTTTGGGATCAGTCGAAAGACAGGGTATAAGTGGTTACATAGATTTGAAGTCGGCGGGTACACTGGTTTGGATGATCAGAGTCGCCGTCCTCATTCAGCACCGGGTCAGTTAACTGAAGGTATGGTATGTGAGTTGATCAAGTTAAAGCTTGCCCACACGAGTTGGGGTCCTAAAAAGATCAGGGAGGTGTACAGCCGTATTCATGGGGACTCGGTTCCCAGTTTGAGTAGTGTCAATCGGGTGTTGAAGAAAGCCGGTCTGGTGAAGCATAGGCGGGTGCGTAGAACTAGAGGAGGTCGAATGACGAGAAGTGTTCGTCTGCAGGCTCCTAATGATGTATGGACAATTGACTTTAAGGGTTGGTGGAGACTACGCCCTCGAGGTCGATTTGAGCCATTGACAGTCAGGGATGCTTATAGTCGCTACCTATTGGAAGCCAGATCATTGTCTGATACGTCAACAAAATCAGTGAAGCAGGTGTTCATCCGCTTATTCAAGGAATATGGCCTGCCTAAAGTGGTTCACAGTGACAACGGAACTCCCTTTGCTGCCAGATCCAATGTCAGAGGTATTAGCCAGTTATCTGCTTGGCTTATCTCACTCGGGATTCATATTCATCACTCTCGGCCCGGACACCCCCAGGACAATGGGGGTCATGAGCGCATGCACAAAGATTTAAAGGAGGACGTTCAGATCAGGTACACTGGAGATGCTAAGCTGTATCAGACTGAACTAGACAAATGGCGTGAAGAATTTAACAGCGTCCGTCCGCATGAAGCTCTTATGATGAAAACACCAGCCGAAATCTATCATCGTTCAGAGCGAGATTATCCAATTGAGCAAAGTGAAATGGTGTATCCAACGACTTATCAACTGAGAAAAGTTTCGGCATATGGTGAGATAAAAATTAAGGGAAATAATTATTTCATCACAACTGCCTTGCGCAAATACACGCTCGGCTTGAAGGTGATAGGGGCTAGTGAATTTGCAGTATATTTTGCTTCTGTTCTACTAGGTAAGATTAATCTGGAAACCATCTCCTTTTCACCTTATCAAAATGAAATAAGATTTGAATAAATAATGCATGAGAAAATGAAAAGTGTAACCTATGTTCGGAGACTATAATGTTACCCATGTCCTGGTTTGACAAACCTTAGGCTATATCCTTCCAATATTTGACTTTCAGGCTTTAGACTTTAGACCCTTTTCTAATACCTGTAATGTTCCGGTTTGAAAGGACCTTGCTTTTTAATACCGAGATACTCAGCCTGATCTTCAGAAAGTGTGGTCAGTTTGACATCAAGATGAGCGAGATGTAATCTTGCTACCTCCTCATCGAGCTCCTTGGAAAGTACCTGAACACCATCAGCAACACTACCTTCGAAAAGTGCCATCTGAGCCAATACCTGATTGGTAAAGGATGTAGACATCACAAAGGATGAGTGACCAGTGGCATTACCAAGATTAACAAGGCGTCCACGGGAAAGCAGTACGATTGATTTGCCATCAGGAAACTCAAATTTATCAACCTGAGGTTTGATATTGGTTTCAGTGATACCAGAGTGGTTCTCCAACCAGGCCACATCAATCTCATGATCAAAATGACCGATATTAGCCAGGATGGCATTGTCCTTCATCTTCTCCATGTGCTCACCGCGGATCACATCCTTACAACCAGTGGTGGTCACAAAGATATCACCGAACGCTACAGCCTCTTCCATGGTCACAACAGAAAAGCCTTCCATAGCGGCCTGCAGGGCACAGATGGGATCGATTTCAGTTACGAATACCTGAGCACCATAGCCAGCCATGGACTGGGCAGAGCCCTTACCAACATCACCATAACCAGCAACCACGATCTTTTTACCAGCCAGCATGATATCGGTACCACGTTTGATACCATCAGCCAGAGATTCACGACAGCCATACTTATTATCAAATTTAGATTTAGTAACGGAGTCATTCACATTGATAGCAGGGAAAGGTAAGCCACCCTCTTCCATCAACTGATAAAGACGATGAACACCTGTAGTGGTCTCTTCAGAGACGCCCTTGATCTCGGCATGCATCTCGGGATGCTGTTCCAGGATGACTTGAGTTAAGTCTCCCCCATCATCCAGCAAAAGATTTGGACCTTTACCATCAAAGTCCAGAGTCTGATCAATACACCACCAGTATTCTTCTTCAGTCTCACCCTTCCAGGCGAAGACAGGAACTCCTGTAACAGCAATAGCTGCTGCAGCATGATCCTGGGTTGAGTAAATGTTGCAGCTGGACCAGCGCACTTCAGCTCCCAGTGCTGTAAGCGTCTCGATTAAGACGGCTGTCTGGATGGTCATATGGATACAACCGGCGATACGGGCACCCTCTAGTGGCTTAGTATCTCCATACCGTTTCCTTAGCTCCATGAGGCCTGGCATCTCTTTTTCAGCCAGATGCATCTCATCACGGCCATAGGCGGCCTGGCTTATATCTGCTACTTTGTAGTCTATCGTCTTTGTTTCCATATATCTTTCTATTACCCTTTTATATCTCTGCGCTCTCCGCGATCTCTGCAGTTATTGCTTTTTGGTTTTATCTATTTCTTTAATGCCTGGCTGACTTCAGCAGTCAGGTTAGTCTTTTCCCAGGGGAACTCATCTCTTCCGAAGTGACCATAAGAGGCGGTTCTTTGATAGAGAGGACGTTTAAGCTTGAGATGGCTGATAATAGCAGCTGGTTTGAGAGGGAAGACCTCCCTAACCATGGCTTCAAGCTCACTGTTGCTATGTTCAGATGTTCCATGCGAGTCCACCAGGATAGAGATAGGCTCAGCCACACCAATGGCATAGGCCAACTGCACAGTACAGCGCTGGGCTGCTTTGGCAGCTACAATGTTCTTAGCAATGTATCTGGCCATATAGGCAGCAGATCTATCAACCTTGCTGGGATCTTTTCCAGAGAAGGCACCACCACCATGAGGTGCATAACCACCATAGGTGTCCACAATAATCTTACGACCAGTAAGACCTGCATCACCCTGGGGTCCACCCACAACAAAACGGCCTGTGGGGTTCACAAAAGTTTTGAGTGTGTTATAGTCTACCAGACCGGCAGGCAGGACAGGTTTGATGACATGCTCTAAGACATCATCATACATCTGACCCTTAACATCTATCGCCTCTTCATGCTGATTAGAAATCACCACTGCTGTGATAGCTTCAGGTAAGTGGGTCTCTGAGTTGTATTGAACTGTGACTTGAGATTTACCATCGGGACGGAGATAAGGTAGCTTACCGTTCTTACGAACTTCAGCCAGCTTTTTAGTCAGCTCATGGGCGATATAGATAGGCATGGGCATAAAGGCATCTGTCTCATCAGTGGCGTAGCCAAACATCATACCCTGGTCACCAGCACCTTGTTCATGCTCATCATCATCCACACCCTGGGAGATATCACCGGACTGTTTATCAATACTTACCAGAACTGCACAGGTCTTGTAATCAAAACCCATCAGGGAATCTGTATAACCAATACGTTTTATGGTCTTCCGGGCAATACGCTGGATATCAACATAGGCTGAGGTGGTGATCTCACCACCCACCATGACCAGTCCTGTGGTTACAAAGGTCTCACAAGCTACTCTACCCTGGGGGTCTTTCTCTAATATGGCATCAAGAATCGCATCTGATATCTGGTCAGCTATTTTGTCTGGATGACCTTCTGTTACTGATTCTGATGAAAACAAATATGACATGCTTTAGTCCCTTTCAAATTCAAATATTTGTAGCAACATCTAACATCATATCGAAGAGGAATCAATATTTTATTTAAGAAGCATTAAATTGAGATAAAGATTTGTTCGGCTGTTGATAATAATCTAGGGTATGTTAGCTATGAAATTTAAACAACAAAAATGACTAAGCTTATATAGCTTCAGAGAGAAGCGGCAACCCCATATCTTTGGAAGATATAATATGGTCCGCCTGAGGCAATGGCCAGGGAATGTTCAATTCAGTGTCGTGAGGATGAATACCGGCATCAGAATCGGGCTCATAGAAATTATCGGCTTTATATTGGACAATCGCCTTCTCACTGGTCACAATAAACCCATGAGCAAATCCGCGTGGGATGAAATACATTGCGTGATTTTCAGCCGTCAATTCTGCGAAAACATATTGTTTAAAGGATGGTGATTCTGGTCTTATGTCCATCGCAACATCCCAAATGGAGCCTTGAACCACCCGAACTAATTTTGCTTGTTCAAATGGGGGGTTTTGGAAATGAAGTCCACGCAGTACTCCGCGAGTTGATTTAGACTCATTGTCCTGGACAAATTTGACACCAGGAATGAACTCCTCGAAATCATGGAGGTTGTAACTTTCCTTGAAATACCCACGGTCGTCAGCATACACTATGGGTTCAATGAGGAGAACGTCAGGGATACTCTGTGTGGTTACCTTAAATTTCATTGCCGCCTACCCTTATGTGTAGAATGTCGACCTTCGAGAGACTCAGCATGACACACCTGAATTTTGAATTATCAACATTCACCTACCTATCCCTAAGATTTTCAATATCAGCGATTTGGAGACCCTGGCGTTTTTCGAGGGTCTGAACAAATTGGGAGGCTTCCAGCATGGAATCAAAAGTTCCCGTATCCAGCCAGGCATAACCACGTTCCATGATTTGAACTTTTAACCACCCTTGAGAGAGATAATGCTGATTAACTGAGGTAATTTCCAGCTCCCCCCGCTCAGATGGTTGCACTTTCTTGGCAACTTGAACTACGGAATTTGGATAAAAGTACAGACCCACTACTGCGAAATTGCTTTTGGGGTTGGCAGGTTTTTCTTCAATGGAAAGTGCCTTCTGATCATCATCAAATTCCACGACCCCGTAACGCTGGGGATCTTCAACATGATAGGCAAATACCACTGCTTCATTGTCTTCTTCCACAACACGCTTACTCTCAAGAAGCATCCCATTTAATCCCTGACCAAAAAAGATGTTATCTCCAAGTATTAAGCAAACATCATCATCTCTGATAAATTCATCACCGAGAATGAAAGCTTGAGCCAGACCATCAGGGCTGGGTTGTACAACATATGAAAATTTTGCCTTAAACCGGGAGCCATCCCCCAGGAGTTGTTCAAACCTTGGCAAGTCTTCCGGTGTGGATATGATGAGGATTTCATTAATACCAGCCAGTAGCAAGGTGGACAATGGGTAATAAATCATAGGTTTGTTATAGATCGGTAGGAGTTGTTTTGAGACCACCCTTGTGACTGGATGCAATCTGCTACCTGAACCCCCAGCTAAAATGATGCCTTTCATTATTTCACACCCAATCTTTCCTGCTCATAAATTTGTTTTTGCTGCAAGGCTTTCCACCAGTCCTGATTGTCCAGATACCATTGTATCGTTTCTTTGAGGCCGGCTTCAAAGCTGTGAGATGGATTCCAGCCCAGTTCAGATCTGATTTTACTAATATCCATAGCATAACGGACATCGTGCCCGGGACGGTCAGTCACATAAGTAATCTGTTCGCGATAACTCTTACCAGATTCATTTGGACGAATCTCATCCAGAATGCTGCATATGCTTTCAACTACACGGAGATTCGTTACCTCCTCTTCCCCTCCTACCAAATAGGTCTCACCAAAATTTCCCTTTTGGAAGACTGAATAAATGGCATCACAATGGTCTTCAACGTGGAGCCAATCACGGATATTCAGTCCATCCCCATAAATAGGAAGTGGTTTACCTGATATGGCATTTATCACCATGAGAGGGATGAGTTTCTCTGGAAACTGGTAGGGACCATAATTATTGGTACAATTTGTCAGTAGTATTGGGAATCCAAAGGTGCGCCCCCATGCTCTTACCAGATGATCGGAACCCGCCTTAGAAGCTGAATAGGGGGAACTGGGGTCATAGGGCGTATCAATTCTGAATAATTCATCAGGATCCAGTGAGCCAAAGACTTCGTCTGTGGACACATGAAGAAATCGAAAACCTTCCTTTTTCTGTCCTTCCAGACATTTCCAATAATAGTGCATTCTATCAAGAAGAATGGCTGTACCCACGACATTGGTCATGATAAAAGGTATGGGTCCGTCAATGGAACGGTCCACGTGGGATTCAGCAGCAAAGTGGATGATGCCATCAGGTTGAAAGTCGTCAATGATAGACTGGACCAGAGCAGCATCTGTGATGTCCCCTTCTACAAACTGATACCTGGGATTATCCGCCACTGAGACCAGGTTTTCCAAGTTTCCAGCATAGGTCAGTTTATCCAGATTGAGGACATGGTTGTCGGTTTCAGCGATTTGCTTGAGGATGAAATTACTGCCGATGAATCCTGCGCCACCAGTGATGATAATCTTTTTCAATTTTGGTCCTTAAAATTTACTTCAATAATCTGTATATGCATCGGAACGAAAATAGTTCAAACTTCCATGTTATAAAGGCAAAAGTCTCAAAGGGTCATTCATAGTCATATTAAATAAATCGGTGCATGAATTATCTCAGAAAGAACTGTATAACACATGGCACCAAAACTATATTTCTAAACAGTGGATAAGAACATTAAATCAGCCAGATCGCTAAATAGAAGGAGAGCAACTAGCCTTGTTCTATTCTTAATTTGTCTTTCAATTATACCGATCTACCCTCAATCTGAAGCTCTTGGCAAAGTGGTGGTTTCATATGAAATAAGCGCCACAAACAGCCTAATGCAACCAGCCAATCAGTACTGGGAGGTTACAAAATCAGATCAAATCAATTTCGAATTTCCATTCTATTGGCAATTCGTGAATGTCCGTTTTCAGACCTCTGAGTTTAGTGGGAAAACTTACGATGGTAAAGACATGCCTGATTTTAAAGAGTACTACATTGCACTTGGTTGGGTAGCCAGATGGCAGTTTACTGATTTATTAGGTGTACAAACTGGTTTTAGTCTTGGTGATCATAGCATGGTTTTCTCCCATGAGGTAATTATGGGGCTCAAAAACGAAAACGAATTCGGAGTTGGTTTTGATTGTCTTATCTATTTGAATCTTTACAAAGGACTTCGATTTCAGACCTCATACAGCAAAAACATGGTCTTCACAAGTAGCCGCTTCCACCATGATAGTATTCTGTTTGGTCTTGGCTATGAGATGAACACGCCTCAATTTCTTATGACTTTTTTAAAGTAGCTGTAGCTGGCATGCGCAGAATAACAATCATTTCATGCTTAACCTGTATGTTTTTGGGGTTTCTAAGTGCTGGTAACCATGGTGCCTTCTCCAGAGTTGTAAGCAGGGAAGAATTAGCCCAAACTGGAATATTACGGATTAGTGATGTACTCTCTCTGGTAGAGCTCTGGCAAGTATCCAGTTTAAGTGGATATTTGCATCAAACATCCGTGAATAGTCTTAATCCATACGGACAGGAACTAGTAGCGGTTTATCTTGATGGGCAAGAGATAACGCCTGACTTATTGAATATGGTGAACCTAGAGAGCATACCCCTGGATGTTTCAGCCATTGATTCTATTGTATTCACAAGCATTCCGAAGCGAATGGGCGACGGAGCACTCAAAAGCAGCGGAACTATTAACATATATTCGCTCAATAAAGTTGCCAACATCGCTTTGAAATTAGGAAATGAAACCGGTGAACCTGGACCGTACAGGTACACTGATCGCCTGACACCCAACATTGATACAATTGGTCCACTGGCTAATATTGCGTTTGCAATCCCCATATCTTCCTTCTACTTCAATTCATATGCGAATGGACAACTATTCATGTTCACGGATCAGACAGTACATCGGCGGAATCAAGCTCTGCTTGAAGGACAGCCAAATGTGAAACGATGGTTGATTAACTCTGGCCGCCCAGAAATGGTCTCTGCAGCTGTGCTACTAAAGACAGGCTACACGGGTGAAAGTTTCCAGGTGCATGGTTTACATCATCAGTCCTATGCAGATAAACTCATGACATTTTTCGAACCACTATCAAGGGAGATACCCTTTGATGTTCTACGAAAGCAATCCGCTTTTTCAGGTGTTTTTGGGAAAATCGAAAATTCCAGAAAGATTTTGTGGTCAATTCATGAAAATGATCTGGCCATCAAAGAGCGCTACAACCGGATTGGATTCCAATCTGATTGGCATTTTGTCAAGACTCGAGCACATCTTGGGGTGGAACATAACAGGAGCAAAACGAGATCAACGAAAGCCGGTTTGAATGTCGTTCAGCATCAGTTTAGTTTCCTTGATTCAGCAGAATATGAACCAAGGCAGACCCTTACTCGCTCGATATATTTGAATCATAGGAAGGTGATTTTCCAAAACGTTCCCATAATGGTTGATATTGACCTAAGGTTGAAGAATAATAGATATTTCCCAAGTGTTCTAATTGACTTGAGTCCTTCTCTATTGGAGGGACGAACTGAGATGACTCTTGCTTTAAGTCACACTCAAGCCCCCAGTTGGGAGCACAATTCGTTGCTGGATCCAAATGCTGCCTTCCTTGAAATTGTCGAACAAAATTTGGAACCCGACCGTTATGAATATGGACATGAAACCACTAGAGAACGATCAACAGTGGATATTTCCGTTAATCAAAAGGTAAACAACCGCAATCATATCAAGATTGAGGCACATTTTCGAATAGACGACGGGCTCAGTTTGAATATTCTGGATAGTGTCAATTTCATCCAGGCAGGAAGGGGATTCGATACTTACGCCTTTTTAGGCAAAACGTCACATGGATCAAATGCATCTTTTGATTTCGCGTGGAGTTATTCAAATCAGCCAACGCTTACACATCACCTATTTCTGTCAAAACGTTTTGATATAAATGGAGATGATGAATATCATCAGATTTACCGTCATGTACCAACATTGAAATCAGAGTATCGATTTAATTGGTCAGTAAACCCTCGTATGAATGTGTGGATAGCTTCTCACTATGAATCTGGATCCCAATGGGAGGAGTACCGTGAATTGGAAGGTGTCGAATGGCTCAATGAAAACCAGGTACAAACACATTCACCTGATGTC
>Ga0233437_1004468_pt1 | contig 16422 bp, 16 predicted proteins | sample SI_122_August201_FD_182714 | JGI IMG/M metagenome (GOLD analysis project Ga0233437, IMG submission 182714) | Seawater microbial communities from Saanich Inlet, British Columbia, Canada - SI_122_August2016_200_MG | ecosystem: Environmental > Aquatic > Marine > Inlet | place: Canada: British... | reverse complement strand
CAAGATATTTTTGTTCTACGGCTCCACCTGGCGGTGGATTTGTATCGACTTCAAACTTGATTTGTATTTTGCGCAAAGGGCCTTTTTGTCCTGCAAAGTGTAACTTAATTAATTTGCCTAGGGAGTTATCTTTGAGAAACGCTTTTTTGATAGCGCTTCCGGATGAAGTTCTGTCCACGATCTCAATTCTATATCCATATGCCTCTAATTCTAAGATAAGCGCATTCAGTGAAGGTTTTAAATCAAAACTTGAATTCGGTTGTCTAAGCACAAAGTCCATATCTTCTGAAAAACGATTTAAACCATAGAAAATGCGAAGACATGTACCTCCATGAAAAATCGCATTGTTAAAGAAGTCAGTTCTTCCTAAAGCGGCAAGTGCGATTTCCTGAGTAATCTCTCTAATTGCTTGTTCCTCTTCAATAGCAGTTTTACAACCATAGGAATCAAGTTTTTCTTGGATCATTTTTGTACTCATAAGTGAAGTTCTTTTTTCAATGATTTAATAAAAATATTTACGCGTTGCGACCTATAAGTATTTTCCAATTGTAAAAATTCTTTGGTGGTAATTTTTCTTAGATCTTCGTATTCCACTCGTAAATTATCAATTAACGGTTTTAGGGCTTTCCAACTAACCTTTTGTGTATAAATATAGTCACATAGAGCTTTTAAAGGTGAAGCGATTAAAATTACATTGCCATAATCATCAATAATACGCTCAACACCAGAATAGAATATATTTTGAGGTACTCGCTTATAATTGTAGAGCCCTAAAGGAGTAATAAAATCTTTAGCTTTATTGATGCTGACACTTGTAATACTGTAGACCGCTTCTGGAATCCAATTGTAAAACCTCAAGGCCGTTTCCATACTGATATAGGAAGGTCCGTAAACTAACTGCGCGAGCGCTAGTTCGTTAATCGGTGTTCGCTGAAGATTACTGTTCAGACAATAAAATCCTCGCCTGATCCTCACAATATCCCCAGCCGCTATCGCGCGTTTAAGTAAGGCCTGCTTGGCGTATTCACTTCCCCTAAAAACAGCTGAAATATCACGTTTGAAGAAGAATCTAACATCAGGTTTTTCAAAAAAAAATCTTGTTATAGTATTCATAAGTATTTTATATTTTCCAAATATAGTCATTTTATGACATTTTTTGGAATATTATAGCACTTCGTTATAAGTAAAGCAAATTGAATGAGGATGGCATTTTTTCTTGATGATTAAAATCACGATTACAAATTGTACCATCTAACTTCATCATTATTTTTCGCCAATTTTATTGTCATGATAAATATAGCTGATTCCTGAATTTCAGTAATTTCAAGTAATTTAAGTAATTTCAGGGGACACGAGACTTAATTCAAAAAATTACTGATTAAATAGATCTCATGTCCCCCGATATATAAATTACTGATTAAATAGATCTCCCCCCCGATATCCCAATGGCGTATCAAAAACTCTTCCGGAAGGTTATCCGGACCACCCCTGAGTTTCCTGAAATAGTTTGAGACATGAAGTGGCGCACCACAATATGGGCAAGCTTTTGCCTTGAGGCATTCGGCTAGATAGACATCGATTAAATAGAGGAGTTGGTATAACTTGATTTTTTGCAGGAGTTCAAGGATCATATAGTTGCCTGTAATAATTATCGCAATTAAAAGGCAGGAGTTCCCTGATGGCTTATTCGAAGTAAGTGAGGGAACTCCGTTAACAAACCTCACCTACTGTGCAAATTCTATGCGGTTTTTCCCTCAGATATTCTGATCATTCTCACCTGGGAAGTAAAATTGTATTTTTTGTGTAAACTTGATCAATACTTAAAGTTTTCTTTCTGGTAGTTCACGATCAAACCTTTTAATTAAATAACCCTCAACATTTGATTTAACACACCATTTATGTTAGTAAGGTTTAACTTTATATTATGTTTAAACCCAAAAATTCAAAGACTTATATGTGTTTAGTCGTCGTTTTTGGAGAACCCTCACACTTCAATTACACACCTGCCTAACTATGTTCTTAGTAACTCGGACCCAGAAGTAAATCTCCACTTATGTTTTAAAATTAACGTAATTCACCAGTTTCCATAATGATTTAGCAAGAAGTAAAACTTAGCTAATTTCAATTATATTTAATTATATGGACAATTGTCGTATTATTTGAGACAATTTACATAAAAATATTAGGAGGTTGTAATGGTGGCTAATAAAGCAATTATCAGTAAAAAGAAATCAAAAGGCAATACTGCTGTGAAAGCCGGTTATGTGGTAAAGGGCAAAAAAACAAAAGGTAATACTGTAGGGAAAACCAGTTCAAGGGTAAAATCCAAGAGTATAAAAGTGAGTGACCGCTTACCAGAAAAAGTTTTTTTAGGCGGAACGAAAAGAAGTGCAAGAAGTCCAGGATTCCTTACCGAAATGGGGGTAATAGAACAGGTAAGAAAGGGAATCGTTCAAAACGAACTATTGATTTTGGCAAATTTATTAAAAATGACAATCCCAGATTTGTCAAAATTACTTCCAGTAACAGCGAGAACCATCCAAAGATATAACAAAAATACAATTTTATCTAAGTCGCTTTCAGAGCAAGTAATACAGATTCAAAGGTTATATTATAAAGCGAAAGAGGTTTTTGAGGATGAGGAAAATGCAGTAAGATGGTTAAAAAGACCATGCATGGCGCTTAATAACGAAAAACCAATTGATTTGTGCGATACGTACTCGGGAATAGAACTTGTTAGAGATGAGTTAACGAGAATTGAATACGGAGTATTCGCATAATGTTGTTATATCGAATATGTAAAAAAAAATACGCAAAAGATTTATCTGGTTCCGGATCCAAAATTACTAGTGGGAGATTCAATTCAAAAGGAATCGCTGTCTTATATACTGCTTCTTCTTTTCCACTGGCAACACTAGAGATTTTAGTACATGTTGACAAGGACCTGCTTCCTAAAAACCTGGTATTGGTTGAGCTTTCAATCCCAAATAGAATTATTATTGATGAAATTAAAATTTCTCAATTGGGGAAACTCTGGTATAAATATCCTTCACCAACTTATTGTAAAAAAATAGGTGATGATTGGTACAAAAGCCATTCAAGTCTCGCTTTAAAGGTTCCTTCAGCAGTAACACGAAATAACAGTGATTTCAATATTGTTTTGAATCCAAGCCATGTGGATTTTAATAAAGTTAAAATAAATAGTATTAAAAATTTCACCCTGGATCCAAGGTTATTTTGAGCTGACAGTTATAATTTGAAAAACCTCGACTTCAATTACACACCTGCCTAACTTCGCTCTAAATAATCTGAAAAAGAATCACTATTCCGGATCCTTTGTTAGATAAAATACGGTAAAATATTAATTTTATCCATATAACGAAGGGTCAAAATGGAAAAATCACTTTTAGATGAATTAAGAGATGCTTCTAGAACAAGTAATACTCGAAAAAACATTGAGAATTGGTGTAGAATCGAAACTGATGAATATGGAAAAAAAGGAAAGTATATTGAATGGTGTAAAAATCATCATATCGAACCTTATCCCTGCTCAGTTTCTGATTTTGAAGAATTCTTAATCAGTGTTTATGAAGATGGATTGAGTATCGGTTCAATTAAACAGGCTCGTTGGGCTGTTGATAGTGAACATAAAAGAATGGATTTCGAACCGCCAGGGCAAGATTCCCGAATCGAAATTTTGCTGGCTGGGATTATTAGAACTAAGGTTCAAAGAGGTGAAGGAACTATCAATCAAAAAGACGCAATGACGATGGATCACATCAAAAAAATCAAATTTCCAAATATTTATATTGAAATTAGGGATAGAGCGTTACTTCTAATTGGGTTTGCTGGTGGATTTAGAAAATCTGAGCTGATACGAATTCAAATTCAGGATATAAAAAAAATTGAATCAGCTATAAACATAGAATTGCCTTTTTCCAAATCAAATCAGCAAGCAGAGAAAATTGAAAAAATTGCCATTGTCTACGGATCAGATCCTGATTGGTGTCCGATATTATCATTGTTAAAGTGGTTAGAGTTAATAAATGAAAGCGGTGGTCGAGTTTTCCGATCAATTAATAAGTTTAATAGAAATGGAAAGAGTCTGTCCCATTATAGTGTCCCAATGATTATAAAAAAATATGCACCTCAAACTGGGCTTGATCCAGAAAAAGTATCAGGACATTCATTGCGAGCTGGTTGTGCTACTTATATGCTTGATCGTGGTGTACCGACTCATGTAGAATTTATTTGATATTATTCTACAGTTTAGCACATTTGTAATCTTGAAAAATTTTTTTCCATATTCCTCTAAAAGTTGATTATTGGGAAAATCGATCAGTGCCTAAAATTTTCCTTCTGCCGTTTCACGACCAAGCCTATAAAAAACATTTTCTCAGTGTTTGATTTAAAACACTATGTATGTTAGTAAGGTGTAACATAAATAACCATTTTTACATTATTCCAGAAACATCAAAGACTTATATCAGTTTAGTCGTAGTTTTTGGAGTAATCACCATAATAGTTACACCACCAGCTAAACGAGAGTTATAAATGAAAAAGCTTTTGTTCCCAGTGATTTTTATTTTCTTTTTGGTAAATTATGGATAAATGAAAACTTACCGAGTCTGATATTATTAACAAATTTATTTTACCTGAATTGATAATGTTGGTTGAGATACAATGACATTTTTATCTTAATTCAAGGAGTACCACCATGAAGCAAGTTATTTGTCAGGGAATTGTTACAATCTCTATCTTTCTTATCTTAGTGGTATTTTTAGTAATAAGGATTCACGCTGAAGAACAACAATGCATCGATATATCAGGAACATGGGCAGTAACTGCAGAAATTGATGCATCTAACTGCGGGGGAACTAAAAGGATAGAAAATTCTACCGATGAACTTATCCAAATTGGCTGTATTGTTACTAGTAAAGATGAAGAAAATAATAAATCAGAAGTGAAAGGTGACAGGATCTATTTGCCTGATCGAAGTATCCCTGGAAATCAGGTTGGTAGTAAAGTAATTCTACAAGATCGGGTAGCTCAAGTGAGTGGAAATAAACAAACAGGGAAAAGCAACTGGACCTGGACGGATGGAAGAAATTCATGCTCTGGAACGACTGAATGGACTGCTATTAAACTATCGAGCAAGGATATTGAATCAGTCTCAATTGTTCCAAGCACACTTCAGAGAGATCTGCTCAAGACGGATGAACTGTTTGCGGACACATATCAAGGGAATGGTCCGGTTCATAACGATTATTTTATGCCGTTCAAAGACGCAGGACCCGCTATACATAAGTTCTCCGGCAGACTGTCTATGTCTTCTACCAAGATGACTCACCGTATCATAGGTGCTAGTGGAAACGTTGGTTCATTTCCAGCACTTCAGATAAACTTCTTTACATATAAAGATCATCTTGTTCCCGTTGAGCGAAATAAGCTTTTAAAAGGTAAAGACAGCATTTGGAACATCATTCTAGCACCTGGGCTAATATGGTCTGAACCAGGTGATAATGGTTATTCCCGCGCATCGTTTCCTTTTACTCTCGTCCCTTCCCAATATATATCCAGTCAGACACATAATGGTATCGCTACATTTCTGTTTAATGACGAACATATATCCGCGCTTCGGTTCCAAATCGTTCAGGAAGCAGCACCAAATGAAAAATTCGATGCCTGGGGTCAAGCCAGTATGATGTATATTCCCTCACCACTCCAAAATCAGAAAGGCCTGACTCAGCAATTTGCTAAGGAATTGTTGTACCTAACACCCATCCGCTCATGGACGGAGTTGGAATATAAATACGATCCGGTAATGTTAGACAAGATTGATGAAACAAGTAATAGGGGAAACATCACGCTAAGTGGTTTAATAATAGATGATGTAGTCTACGCCCGTCCATGCCGAACACGCTGGGGTGACTATCCGTTTTGTGCTCAGATGCGCCACAGTGTGTATTCGATTTCAAAATCTTTAGGAGCAATGGTGGCAATGTTACGCCTAGCTCAGAAGTATGGGGATGGCGTTTTTGACTTGAAGATTAAGGATTATATCGACATCGCCAGTAATCACGATGGCTGGAACAATGTCACTTTTGGAAATGCGCTCAGTATGACAACAGGTATCGGTAATGTTGAGCAGCGTAAAGTTTCAACGTATGTTGGGGAGAATTCAACAGTCCTGGCAAGAAAGATTGATGAGGCCCAAACGATCAAAGAAAAACTAAAGTTGATTGCAGCGTTCCGCAATTATCCATGGGGACCTGGTGAAGTCTTTCGTTACCGCAATTCGGATACATTTATCCTCGCAGTCTCAATGGATCGTTATATAAAGAGCCGGGAAGGTCCGAATGCCGATCTTTGGGATTTACTTACAAGGGAAGTGTTTCAACCCATTGGAATAGAACATATGCCCGTACTGAAAACAAGAGAGCGGAACCATAAGCGTGGTATTCCACCGCTCGACGTAGGTATGCTCCCAAACCTGGACGAAGTCGCGAAGCTTGCGAAGCTCCTAAACAATGACGGTCAGCATAAAGGAGAACAAATCCTGAGTACCAAAAAGCTTAATGAAGCCATCGGTAAAACTATGCTACCCGGTCTTCCTACCGGATGGCAAATGGACGATGGGGAAGCGTACTATAATATGTCACTATGGCTGCATCCATTTAAAGCCAAAAACGGCTGTCTTCTTACCATACCAGCGATGAGCGGTTATGGGGGTAGCTACTTGATTATTATGCCCAATGGTATTACTGCCTTTCGATTTGCTGACGGGCGTGAAAGTAGCTCAGGAACCTATGACAGTTCCGGTTTGAGAAAAGTAGCCGATTATATTCGGCCGTTTTGTGAAAACCAGGGACAAAACTAATGAAAGCTAACAGAAATCTCACATCAATTTTTTAGATAATTTTCATCCGGGCGGGAATTTTGTCTCATCAAACGGTCGTTTATTGAGATTCAGTTGAGAAGAGTTTTGAATGCGCAGCTATAATCACTTAACCAGGCATTTTCGAAAATATAAAAGTAAAAATATCTGAACTATTCAATTATGAGAAAGAGGGGCTCTGTTGCAGGTATTTTTTGAAAACTGCCTGGAAGTTCCAAAAAAATAAAGGATTTCATCCTTTTTGAATTGGTGGAGAGATCGATCCAATTTGTTTGTGAGGTTATTCAAATATTCTGGAAAAGTCCTTTTTCCTAGCTCCAAGAGCAACTAAGGATCTGATCATTAAATCAAAAGAAACAGACGGATCACCGGATTCCATTTTTGAAATCCTTGATTGACTTGTTTTTAAAACTTTAGCCGCTTGCTGCTGTGTAAGTTTTTTTTCTTTTCTGGTTTTTTGCAACGCTTCAAACAAAGCAACCCTTACCTCAATAATTGAGTTTTCTTCTGGTGACAATTCAAGAAACTCTTGGACTGATCCTGTTTTCCAGCCAGCAGCTTTCAGTTTTTCAGTTTTTGATTTTTTCATAATTACCTCTTAACATATTTCAAAATATCGTTTTAACCGCTCTTTGCAGACCTTTTTTACTTTCTCTGGCGTTTTTTGAGTTTTCTTAGAAAATACTTCTAAAATTACGATACAATCACTGTCGACATGAATGATGATACGCCAAGTTTTATCCTTATCTTTTATATGAAGATCATAACAGCTTTTTCCAATTTCCGGCATTGGATCAAATGGAGGATTACACAACTCATTACCTCGTTGTATAATTCTTAAAAAAAACCCTGCTTCCTTTCTCGATTTTTTGCTAAAAGGTGGAGTTTTGATCTTTCCACTTAACCAGACCAATGGTTTGTTTTTAGTCATATTGAGTTTTTGATTAAATGTCTAATCTGACATATTTATAATTTAAATTATATCGGATTTAACATATTGTCAAGTCGACTAAAATTCGATACCAGATAAAAGGTGTATAGTCAAAAAACTATTTCCGTCGTAAACCTTTGCTATTTTCATATTAGAGACCTGAAAAGCGAGAAAAACTCACCTGAGCTTAGTAGTATTGTCTCTAGAACCTTCATTTGATAGTATTTCAGTTTTTAAAAATATATAAAGTCTCATCAAGCGGTCGTTTGATGAGACTCATATAAAACGAAATCTAGAACGGTTTGTCAAAAAATGTGAGCTCCAAATAAAATAAAGTTCTGATCCCATTACCACTCTTCTGAATAGCCTGTACTGGTTTAGGAGCATACAATATTAGGGTCAATTTTTTAATGGTAGTGGATTCCAGCCAGGTAACCCAAGGTTGGATCTTAAAATTTGTTCGTTTAATAATCCTTTTTTGCCCCTTACAGCTTCCTTTGGACCAAAACCCATAGAAAGAAGATCACGTACAATATTTTTTTTTGCACTTGCAACAACCCGAATATAGTAAGGAGCCCCATGAGGCGCCTCTTTCCAAAATCTCGGCCACCAGAGAAATGCTCCTGATTGTGCCTTGCTTCTTTCGGTATGAGGTGGGTTAAGTATATAACAAGGAGCATCTGGATAATCGCTAAAAAGTTTTTCAGCTGTTGTTGGCATTTTATTGAGTAAAAAATCATCAACATTTCCATTCATTCCTTCGACCCATAAATATAAGATTCCATCAGTGCCGTCATCAATTTTTCCAGAAGACCAGTCTACGCAGGCAAATAATAATGCGACTGTCAGTGAAGTAGTAACATCCAGTAGCCTGGTACCATCGCCATTATCATAATGTTGCATTCGAAACCACCACTCTGGATGATTATTACTGAGTACCCTATTACGATCAATGTCCTCGACATCTTCTAATGTTTCCCATTTTATTTGAAAATCAGCTAAACTATCAATTTCTTCTTGTAGAACTATTGTTCGGCTATGTTTATTTAGAACTTGACTAGGTGGGTTCCATCCCGATTTTATGAAGGCACGGCCTTTGCGAGGCAAAAGATCCCAGCTAATATCTCGTTGACCACGGAAAAGAAAGTGTGGATGCAATGAGTTATAAGTCTCTTTCAATACACGTAGTAATGAAGTAGCTTTTAAAAAAGCGTCAGTCACCGAACAAATATCCTCTCGTCCAACCATATCGATTAATTCTGTCAGAGCAAACTGCCCCCAGTTTGATTTATCGACATCTTGGCCTCTCGGGGGTTCACCGATAATTTCTGATTTTTTCTGTGGTAAATCCCGAGAAGCGTTGTTTATCTGGTTCAGAAACTCTCCAGCTGCATTAGCCACAGCATTTTTTTGAACAGGTTGAACTTCGGGTCGTTCCCATGCACGTCTTGCAAGTCCATCTAAGAACGGCCACACGCGGGTTATTTGTTCTTTTGATTCAAAATATTTTCTTTTCATATGAAATTGTCACCTAATTTTTAACGCCCATTTATTTGCATTGTTAAGCGTAAACAACAATTAATCTATTTTTTGTTGACGCTTTCAATTAACTTTGACGAATCTCCACCATCAACAATTCTGTCTAGGAATTGTTTAAACGTCGTATTTGGTGATTTTGCAATCTGTCTGATAATGTGTGCGATAGCACTAAAATGTTCATCCGTATCAGGGTTAACTTCGGTCTTTAATGTTGAATACGATTGTAGAATGTCTTTTACACGAGCTTCAGGGTTCGATTTTGCAACCTCTTGGAGCTGGCACAGAGTGTTTAAATCAATATAGAGTTTTAATAAATCATCCATAACATGACCTTCGAGGTTTGGTTTATTTCTTTTGAATTGCTTTCTCAGCAAAATAGTAGCCGAGTATAAGAGTCAGTGCAGTTTCAAGGAACTTAGGAATTTCCGTTTTATTCCAAAGTAAGGCAACATATATTCCACTTAAAATAACAACCAAAAAACTCATTGTGACGTCGTGGAGTAAGCCGTCTTTAGCTGGTTTAGAACGAATTTGTTGATGCTGGTCAGTCATAGCTTGACGAGCTTCATCGTTCAGTTTTATTCCCGGATCAGAATAGCTACGGTTTATTGAAGGGAAAAATATCCAACGAATCGTAAAAATTAATACGGCTAATGTTGCGACGATTAAGAAGGCGACTGTAGTATAAATAATTAAGGGGTTATCGTTCATGGCGTCTCGCTATAATCGAATAATGATTTAGTATGATATAAAAAGTTTTCCAATGCAAAGTGTGATATGTACTTCGACTACTAAGAAGGTCTTTTAACGCCTATCGAGCCTGTCCAAAAACTCCAGTACACCCCGGCATTCCTTCACAAGAATCACGTATCTTTTGTTCCAATAATTTTCTGTCTAAACAATAACCAACATTAACAAATGATAGAACTAGGAATGAAGTTTAAATTAGTATCAATAGTTTTTTCATTATTAACTCTCTTTTAGTTGTTGGCCTAAACATGTTGATGCTATCTCCAAATCCGATGATGGTATATGCTCACTGGTTTTGGATAGTTAAGTGTGATTTATACCATCAAAGTTTAATATTTGATAATTGTGGTTTCAGGGCTTTTTCTAGTTGAACCATAGATTCAATCATTTCTTCATGAATATTTGGCCATTGATCTGTATTATTTCTATATCCACCAGCAGTGATAATATTGCTAATTCTACAAGCTCGTTTAACCTCCAGCTTTTGCCAAATCAAAGTTCCACCAAATACTTTTTCTATTTCAATTTTATTTTTAAGTAAGGAGTCAAATATTTCCTTATTTTGTTCATCTTTTTCTTTTCCTCTATCAATATATAACTCAACCTGGGCTTCATTTTTTCTTATCGAGTAATTGTAACTTAATCCTTGAATACCGGCCCCTGTTCCCAACCAGTTATGTTGTGTAGGCGATATGTTTGAATGTAGTTTTGTTTTTTGGTTTGAAGTTTCTAAAAGCTGGGCCCAGAATTTTTCTCTGATCAGATATCTTTCTGCCATCTCTTTTTTAGCTTTTCCAACACCCTTTCCTTCTTCGCTTGGTCCGACTATTACCGTTAATAAAGGAGCTGGTACAGAATCATCGATTTGTATTGCTTCTATTTTAAGAAGATAAAAATTTGCTGCAGATGATTCATTTAACCAAGTAATAGCTGCTATGTGTTCAGGCCTGGGAGTTGATACAATCCAAATTGCAGTTTTAGCACCCATTGCGACCAAATATGTGATGACTTTACCGAGATGATCATGGTCGCTTTTTTCAAGTTGGTTTTCTATGATTACAGGCTGCCCTGCTTCATCTTCAGCAACAATATCAATATTGAAAGAACCAGCTGATTGTTCTCTTTCTGGATTGGACAAATTCAAATCCAGTACATTATTTAAGACATCGATATTATCTTGTAACCATTTAGTTAAATCATATGCTTCATGTTTCCAAACTTCCCGTAACGGTACTCTAGATATTTTGCCTATCATATAACTCCATACAAGGTGGTTCTCTTGGAATGAAATATTCAGGTAACTCCAATTACTAAGAACGTACTTAGCCAGATGTGTAACTGAATTCATGATATTTTTTTAAGACAATAACAAATGTAACTTGATAATTCAACGGTTTGTTAGGTTTGTTTTTTTTCCATAGTGTTTTCTTCTCTCCGGGACTAAGAAATTGTTTATTAAGGGATTCAAAGCCCAAACAGCCGTTTTTTTCCTCCCCCATTTCTAATCAATAGAAATTAAATATGGGTTGTAATCAAAAATGATAATAGACGGTAAGGAGCACCTTTATTTAAAGCCAGGGATATTATTGAAGTATGGGAAAATTTGGTCCTAATATTGATAAACTTTCAAGCTATACAATTTATAAAACTTGATATAGTTATCAAAGATTCTTGATATTTTCATGAAGGGAATATCATGACAATTCAACAAGGATTCATTATGGAATTCATATTTTTATTCAATTTAAGGGAAACATGAAATACGGCAGCCAATCGATGGTTAATAAAGTAGATAGTATACTGATTAAACATCCCCGAGACGCATTTATTAGCCAGGAACATTTAAACCAAAATTGGCAGTCATATAAATATGAAGGATGTCCGGATTTTGATAATGCAGTTCAAGAGTTTACAGAATTTGAGAGGATCATTTGTCAATGGGTTCCTGTTGTTCATTATCTTCCTTTAAACCAATCAATAGGGATTGATTCAATTTATACCCATGACACAGTAAAAGTGACTAATCATGGTGCTATTTACTTCCCAATGGGGAAAACACTACGAAAGCCTGAAACCCTGGCAACGCAACTCTATTTAGAAAAAATTGGTGTCAAGACACTTGGTCATATCGAAGGAAAAGGGAAAATGGAAGGGGGTGATATTGTATGGTTAGATGAGCAAACAGTTGCTATTGGTTTGGGCTATCGCACCAATGAAGAAGGAATTCGTCAATTTCGTGAATTGACGAAAAATTTCATTAAAGAAATTATTGTTGTTCCGCTACCCCATGCTGACGGCCCTGATGCCTGTCTTCATTTAATGAGTTTGATTAGTATGGTCCATCAAAACCTGGCTGTCGTATATCTGAAGTATATGCCTGTTTTTTTTAAAAATATCATGGAAAACCGTGGAATATCGTTGATAAATGTGTCTGATGAGGAGTATGACCGATTAGGGTCAAACGTACTGGCCCTGGCACCAGGAAAATGTGTCATGTTGCAGGGAAACTCGGAAATACAAAACAAGCTGGAAAAAGCCGGGCTTGAAATTTATCCTTATCCGGGATCAGATCTCTCAATAAAGGGAACCGGTGGCCCAACCTGTTTAACCCAACCCATATTTAGAACTTCTGAAATGGATTGAGAATTAATGAGTAAAAAACCATTTATGAATTTAAAGGAAGAAATACAATCGATTTTTTCTCAATATGTAAAAATCCCTAGTTTTACAAATTCGCTTAATGAAAAACTGGTAGAACCGTTTTTGGAATCCTGGTTTAAGCAGCAGGACTACTTCAGGGAAAACCCTCAATACTGGGGTAAACTTCCCGTTTTTAATGACATCCTGGATCGACATGTTATCTGGGGTCTGGTAAAAGGGAAGGGGGAAGATACTATTGTTTTGATCCATCATTATGATGTTGTAGAAATTGAAGAGTACGAAACCGTTAAGCCTTATGCTTTTGATATTCAACAGATTAATCATCGAATCAAATCAATGTTGCATAAGTTTGATCAGGAAGCCATTGCTGATTTAGATAGCGAAGAATGGCAGTTTGGCAGAGGTTCAGCAGACATGAAGGCAGGTGGGGCTATTCAACTGGCTTTATTGAAAAAATATGCCCTGGAACCTAATTCTCAGGGAAATGTATTGGTAATCTGTTTACCAGATGAAGAAAGCCTTTCCACTGGAATGAGATCGGCGGTTAATTTGCTGTCTGAATTAAAAAAAGAATTTTTACTGAATTATCTATTGATGATCAATAGCGAACCTCATCAAAGTATAGATACTTCTGGTGTCATTTATGAAGGTTCGGTTGGTAAGATAATGCCGATTGTATACGCCCGAGGTAGTTTAGCCCACGTGGGGAGGATTTTTGAAGGACTGAATCCGCTACATTTAATATCGGAACTAATCATCAACACTGAGTTGAATATTGATTTTTCTGATAAATCCGGTAATGAAGTCACTCCCCCTCCGTCATGGCTGTATTTAAAGGATAAGAAAACTCATTATGATGTGTCTATTCCGACAGTGGTGTGCGCTTATCTAAGTATACTGACAATGAATACAGGGCCGGATGTTCTATTAGGTAAACTAAAATTGATGGCAGAACACTCTTTTACAAAAGTAATCGAGCGAATGAACGCTTCATATCAGAAATACCTTACTGCGACTGGTCATCCTCTTAAAAAACTTCCCTGGCAGGTTAATGTAAAAATATTTGCAGAATTGTTTCAGGAGGTGCGTGAAGCTGAAGGCGATCTATTTACGACGGCTTACCAGCACAAACTAAAAGAGCTTGATCAGTCAGTAAAAGCAGGCAAAAAAACATTAATTGAAAGCAGTTTTGATTTGATTGAGTATTGCCTTCTGTATTCTAAAGATAAATCCCCTATAATTATCATCGGATTATCACCGCCTTATTATCCGGATGTCTGTAATCAAAGAATCGCTGATCTTGATAATAAAATCAGTAAATTAAGTCATGTGATCAATCAATATTCGATGCAGATATGGCAGCAATCCTATCAGACTAAAAACTATTATACCGGAATATCTGATCTCAGTTATTCTTCTGTTCTAAATATTGATAATTTAAATTCCAGTATTGCTGGCAATATGCCTTTGTGGGGAGAAACATATCAAATTCCTTTCGAAGAAATAAAAGAAATTAGTATGCCATGTATCAATATTGGGCCATGGGGTAAGGATTTTCATAAAATTAGTGAACGTGTTTTGATGAGTGATTTATATGAAAGAACTCCGGGGATTTTAGATTATGTAATCAAATACTTATTATCAGGCAGATAAAATTGTGTATGAAAGGTAATAAAATGCTTTTTTATGCCGTATTCAGACCTTAAAACAAAAGTGACAAGTATTTTACGGTCAAGGTCAATTATTTTAAGTTTTTTCCATAAACAAACTTGATTTCTTGTATTCTTTGTAGCATGCTCTGTCTAAAAAAATTATCGATTCTGCGAACATAGTGGATTTAGCCATTTTCTGAGGATTCTGACTATATATTATAGTGATTATTTTGGACACTAATAGGATAAATCTGGCAAATAGGATGTTGTTGCAGTTAAATTAATATAACTAGTTGAAAAGGTTGACAAATGTATGATCTGGCACGCGGCCCATTTATATGGGTAGCATTTGTGATTTTTATCATCGGTATGGTTTATCGGATTATTCAAATCAATGCCCTTATTCGGGTTAATGAAAATTATAAACCGTCAAAAGTTCAACAGAAAAAACCTGCAAAGAAAAAAGCCGCAAAAAAACCAATAGCACCTAAAATTTCTGCTGATGAAATAGCGTTACAGAGGATATTAAAGTTTAAAGACAGCCTGTTGTACAAACATCCGGTGGTTGCCATCGTTTCGTTTATTTTCCATTGTTGCTTACTCATTGCGCCTTTATTTGCTTTGGGTCACAGTCTAGCATTCTACCAATCCTGGGGATTCGCTACACCAAGTCTGCCGGATGGTCTGATAGATTTTTTAACAATTTTGGTTTTGGTTGGTGGACTGTTTTTTCTGATTAGAAGGTTAATGATTCCAAGGGTTAGAGCAATATCATCAATAAATGATTATTTGCTTCTTTTGGTTACAGCAGCACCTTTTCTCACCGGCTTTATGGCTTATCACCAATGGTTTGATTATAAGACAATTATTTTACTCCATCTTCTTGCTGGTGAAATCATGTTGATTACTATTCCATTTACCAAATTAGGCCATATGGTATTTTTCTTTTTCGTGCGGTTTTTCACCCGAAGTGAGCATAATTGGGGATCTGGAAAAAAAGGTTGGATTGTTTAATTACACGATCAGCTTAAAGACATCAGTTTAAAAAAAAGGATAATATGAGTACCGAAAAAAATAGTCCGGTGGATCATAAAGTGATCAAGGAGTTGCTGGATGAAAAAAAATCTAAAATGAAGTTAAATTTGGCTGCTTGCGCAAGTTGTTCCTTATGTGCCGAAAGTTGTTTTATGTTCAATATTTATGATCAGAAACCTGAATTTATGCCTTCTTATAAGGTTCTAAAATCTTTGGGAGTTCTCTATCGGAAACAAGGAAAAGTGAGTCGCGAAACATTAGAGAAAATGGGAGATCTCGTTTGGAAAAATTGTGTTCTATGCGGCCGGTGTTATTGTGCTGTTGGAATCAATATCCCGGAAATGCTTTCATTTACTCGAATGATCTGCCGATCACAAGGAGTGGATGGAGTGTATCCTCATAATTTAGGTGCTCCTCCCGAGGAATATGAAGTGTTGGGCAGTGAAAACTGAAAACCCCCGATTAAAAAAAACAATTAAAGGTTGAACCTATGGTCAAGTCAGAACTCAAATCGATCGAAGAAATCGTGGATATGTTAGGCGGTTATAAAAAAGTCCTAAATGTTGGATGTGCCGGATGTGCATCTGTTTGTTTAGCCGGAGGACAAAGAGAAGTGAAACAGCTAAATACCAAGCTTCAATTTCATTTCAAATCAAATGATATCTCCACAACAGTTGATGAATATACAGTAGAACGACAATGTGAAGGGCAATTTTTAGAAAATCTGAAAGGTCGTGTCGAAAAATATGATGCTGTACTATCTATGGCATGTGGTGCTGGTGTTCAGTTTGTTGCGGAACATTTTCCCGAAATACCGATCTTCCCGGCCTTAAATACACTATTTATTGGTGTGAATAAAGAAATAGGTCATTACGAAGAAAGATGTCAGGCTTGTAGTGACTGCGTTTTAGGATTAACCGGCGGTATTTGTCCTGTATCAATGTGTGCCAAGAGTC
>Ga0233437_1004462_pt1 | contig 16442 bp, 22 predicted proteins | sample SI_122_August201_FD_182714 | JGI IMG/M metagenome (GOLD analysis project Ga0233437, IMG submission 182714) | Seawater microbial communities from Saanich Inlet, British Columbia, Canada - SI_122_August2016_200_MG | ecosystem: Environmental > Aquatic > Marine > Inlet | place: Canada: British... | reverse complement strand
GGCGACGAGGGTGACGAGGGCGACGAGGGCGACGAGGGCGACGAGGGCGATGAGGAGATGGGTGCCACGGTGCCCCTGACTCGTGACCTGTCTTCGGGCGTGGTCCGGAGCATGGCTCAGGTCGTGCGTGAGATCCCCGCAGGCTTCAAGCGCCAGAGCGAGACCTCTACCGTGGTGATCGCTTCCGAACCCCTACCAGACCGCTACAACGACATTGTGGCCGCGAGTTGGGAGCTGAAGAACTACAGCGCCAACCCCGTGATCCTGCTGAACCACAGCTATTTCGAGGCCCCCGTGGGCCGAGCCCTGCAGGTAGAGCTTGTAGGGGATCAGCTGGTGGCTGAGATCGAATGGGACACCGAGGACGAACTGGGCGCCAAGATCGCGGGCAAGTTCGAACGCGGGTTCATGAGCACCGTTTCCGTCGGCTTCCGGGCTGGCAAGACCAGCGAGCGAAACAAGTACCCCGAGGACCACGCCTGGCATGATGAGCGAGGCTATGCCTTTGAGGAGAACGAACTTCTGGAGATCAGTGCCGTGTCCGTGCCAGCCCTGCCTTCTGCGGTGGCTGTGCGGGACGCCGGCTCCATCCTTTCCGGTGTGCGGCACATGTTGACACACCAACCACACCAGTTCCGTTCAGCGCTTGACGCCGTGATCCTCGCGGCTCCTGCGCAGGACACAGAAGCCGAGCCGCCCACCGCGGCCAAGCCATCCCCCGAGCCCGCCGACTGGTGGAGCTCATTGCCAAAGGAATAGCAATGCCTATCGACCTGTCGAGCCAGGAAGCGGTGGAGCGTACGATCCGCGACCTGCATACCCGACTGCAGAGCGCGGAGGCCACGGTCACCGATCTCAAGGACACCAACCAGCAGCTCGCCGAGGCCAACGAGGCCGCCGAGCGCAAGCACAGCCTGGGTGACCCCCTGCTGACCCGCTACGTGGACCCCCGCAGCGGCACCGCCGTCCTCACCCGCCGCAGCGTGGGAGAGAAGGGCAAGGAGCTCTATGCGGTCCCCGGTCTGCTGGACGACCCAGAGCCAGCGAACGAGCTGCAGCGGGACCTCCAGCGCCTTGTGGACGCCCGCACTATCGCCCGCACCATCCAGGCCGGCATGGCCCGTGCCGGCAACGGCCGCGTGCATACCCCGCAGCTGGACGAGGAGATCAAGCGCACCATCGCCAAGCTCCCCGATGCCCTGCAGCGTGCCTTCGTGGACACCGCGGGATCCGGCGGCGAGTGGATCCCCTCCAACACCGTGCCCGAGCTGGAGCGCGCGGTCTCCCAGGTCTATGAGCGCATGCTGCCTGGTGTGATCCCCGTGCGGGACGTGGAGCGGAACATCACCCTCCCCCTCCTGTCCAACGGCTTCGTGCCCTACCTGCACGGCGTCACGGACGACGACCCGGCCAAGATCAAGTCCTCGAGCGTCGCCACGTCCAGCATGAGCACGAGCCTGCAGACCATCGCAGCCCGTGCCCAGATCGGACAGGACGCTGCTGAGGAGTCCCTGGTGCCTGCGATGCAGGACCTCCGCGAGATCATGGCCTACGCCATCGTCTCGGGCCTCGAGGACGCCATCTTGAACGGGGACACCGGCACGCACATGGACACGGGCCTGGCCACGTGGAACCCGGGCGGGTTCTGGGCCGCAGCCCCCGGCGGCTCCAGCATCGACCACCGCCGCGCCTGGATTGGCCTTCGTGCCAACGCTGTGGACAACTCCAACACCGTGGACCGGAGCACCTACAGCTTCGCCACCCTGCTCCTCGACATGGCCAACATCGCGGGTCCTTACGACCCGTCCAAGCTGGTGCTCGTGGGCAACAAGCTGGGCCTGGCCAAGAACCTGTATGGTCTGACCGAGGTGAAGGATCTGTCCGTGTACGGGCCCGCCGCTTCGATCTTCACCGGCTCCGTGCGGGAGATCGCAGGGATCGGCTCCGTGTTCGAGTCCCAGTTCATGACGGCGGACCTGACCACAGCTGGTATCTACGACGGCACCACCACCACCAAGACCGGTATGGTGCTCTTCGCTCCCGACCGCTGGCGCTACTTCCGTCGCTACGGTGTCCAGCTCGGTATGGAGCTCGACATCACCCGCGGTGTCTGGAACCTCGTGGGCAAGACCCGCGGCTCCCTCAAGCCGTTCGTCTCCACCGAGAAGAACGTCCGCTACCAGTACAACGTGGCCAAGTCGTAGGCCCCGACCTGACGCCGGCCTGGCAGTAAGCTGGGCCGGCGGCTCCTTGAACACAGCCGACAAAGGAAAACCCAGATGGCTACCACCGAAAAGCGGGTCGTGTCCTTCCTCGTGGAGACCGCGGCCGGAACCGACGAGAACTTCTACATCCCCGCCCCCGGCGTGGGCGGTGAATGGAAGCTGACGGGCGCAGCCCTGATGCCCAACGCCACCACCGCAGCCGATGCCACGGACTACGTCACGGCCACCCTGAAGCAGGGCGCCACAGCGATCGTCACGGGCCTGGCGTCCACCACGGCCTTCACCGCCGGCACAGAGCGGGCCTTCGCGCTGCTCGACACCGCCGCGGCTGTGGCTGCGCAGGAGTTCGGCGGGTCCACGGACTATGCACTGCTGAACGTCGCCAACGCCACCACCACCGGCGCTGCGCTGAACGCGACCCTGTCCCTCGAATTCGAGCAGGTCAGCTAGTGATCCTCTGCCCAGGCCATCTCTGGACGCACGTGCCCAAGACAGCGGGTACCTATACCCGTGCGCGGCTGCTGGAGAATGGCCTGGGTGAAGAGGTGGAAGTGGAGGCCCGCAGGTCGCACGTCCCCCTGGACGAAGTCCCGGAGGAGTGGCTTGCGGGCCGGCTGGTGGTGAGCAACATCAGGAACCCTTGGGACTGGTATGTGTCGTTCGTGCACCATTACACGGCGTTCGACCACAGCAAGACCCACGGTATCCTAAAGGACCTCGCGGGGGAGACCCCTACAGACTTCAAGGCGACCTTGCACCGGCTTCTGTTTCCGGTCGGAAGCCGCCGGAGCTGGTTTGGTCGCACCTACTCCACCCGTGCAGAGCGCCGGGAAGCGCAGATCCACCAGGAGATCGCAGAGCTTCCCGGGGGTCTATACCGGTGGTGTGTGGAGCACATTACAAGCGGGCGGGTCCAGACCTGGATCGACTCCTACGCCATTGAGCGGGGCCTGTCCTCGGTCTTCGGCGTGGAGGTCTCCCCGGGTCCGTTGCTGAACGTCAACGGCTGCAACAAGAGCCACGCCCCGCACGGTCCTGCTGCGGACTACTATGACGATGAGAGCGTGGCTTGGGTGGCCGATGTGGAGGCCTGGTGCCTTGACCGCTTCGGCTACCGGGGGCCTGGCGCCCCGGCGTTGCGGGGTGTGGCATGATGCTGCAGATGACAGGCAGACACCCCAGCACCGCGTCCGGTGTCTACCACTGCGGCGCGGTGGCCGCGTGGCTGCCTGGCGAGACGCACGAAGTACCGCAGCAGGAGGGCGAGCGCATGATGCAGGACTTCCCAGGGCTGTTCCAGGCTCCCCAGGACCGCATGCTGAGAGCCCCGACCACGAGGCCTGTCGTTGCGGCCTACCCCGCAGGCCTTCGGGACCTTCACTGGCGTCAGGTTACTGCGGCGATCCGTGCTGGAGACCATGACGACGCGCTGGGCTCGATCGGTGCGGAGGACCCCCGCGCGTCCGTGCGCAGGGCGGCGAAGACCAGGATCCACAAGCTGTCGGAGGGCTGACCTATGGCGCTCATCACAGCAGCTGAGGCAAAGAAGTATCTCCCTTCCCTTTCGGGTTCTGACGAGGACACCTTCATAGAGGGCTTGATCACAGCAGCTGATGCAGCCTTCGCGGAGTTCTGCGGCTACCCAGAGCACACCGCGGGCAGCCCCCCGTCCATGCTGCAGCAGACGTACACGCGCTATTTCACCGACGAGATCGGGCTGGGTATCGAGGGCGACAGCCAGCGGCTTCGTCTTGGTGTGACCCCCGCGGTGTCTGTGACCACCATCCACGAGGACAGCGACTGGAGCTATGCCTCCGGTGACCTGGTGGACAGCGGGGACTACATCCTGCTCACGGACACGGGCCTGGTGATCTTGAAGCCCGACTCTTCTCACGGGTCCTGGCTGGCGAGCTACCGCGCGATCAAGGTCGTTTTCGAAGCCGGCTGGGCGACCGTGCCGGGCAACTTGAAGCTGGCCACCCAGCTGATCGTGGCGCATTGGTTCCGCCTACGGGACCGCGCAGGCAAGTCTTCTGTGAGCTTCGGGCCCTCGTCCGAGCAGCTACGCCCCGAGACCTGGCCCGACGCCGTGAAGGAGCTCTTGCGGCGCTTCACGCTGGCCCGTGAGATTATGTGATGGCCGAGACCCTGACGCCAGAGGAGTTTGCCCAGCGACTGGATGACCTGTCCAGGGGCGGGAACTTGCGTGCCTGGCTTCAGAAGGAGATGCTGCTGGTGGCGCTGGTGGCGGAGCGCGAGGGCAAGCTGAACGCCACCCGGAGCATGGGCGTCCGCACCGGGCGCCTCCGCGCCAGTATTGCGGGGAGGCTCAAAGAAGAGAACGGCATGCTGGTGGTCCGGGTGTCTGCTGGCGGCGAGGCCCCCCAGACCCGAGACCTGCTGGAGGGCTCCAGCAACCCCGAGACCCCTCGGGACGGCGCAGGACCTGTACCCTACGCCCGCATCCAAGAGGAGGGGGGCACAGTGGTACCCGTGCGCCGCAGGTGGCTACGCATCCCCCTGGGGCCCGCCAAGACTGCTGCAGGCGTGGACCGCTACCCCACGAGTCTCTACGACTTCGGGGCGGGTCTGTTCCACGTGCGGCGCTGGAGAGACGGTCGCCTGGGGCTGCACCACAACGAGACGGGAGAGCCCTGGTACGTCCTGAAAAGCAGCACCACGATCAAGCCCAAGCGCTACCTGCGCCGGGCTGTGGACAAGGCTGTGGAACGGATCCCCGAGGCGATCCGGGACGCCTTTGAGACTGCTGCAGGGGGTGCCTGATGGCGGACAGCGTAGTCAGACAGATCCTGGGCGCTGCCCGAACCAAGCTTCAAGCGATCGACGGCTCGGGCTCCTGGCACTTGAACCTGTCCGGCACGGACCAGGTCTATGTTGGTGAGCTCCCCCGCCCTGCCCGCCCTGGTGTTGAAACAGCCTTCGTCACACTGGAGAGTGTGATCTCTACCCCCGGCGCTCGCCTGGGCTACTTCAAGCGCACGGTCACGGTCGGGGTGCTGGTCTTTGTGCCGGCGGCCATGGCCAGCGGAAACGGCGTGCTCGAAGCTACGGACGCCTTGGACGACGTGATGCGGACCTTCGAGGCAGACCGCTACCTGGGCCTTTCTGGCCTGGGCGTGCGTGACCTTCGTGTGGACGGGACGGCCTTCTCGGGCCAGGAGCTGAACATGAAGGGTTATGGGGTCTGCAGCTGCAACCTGATCGTGGACTTCTCCACGACCACGGGAGCATAGATGGCTTACTATGACGAGAATTACCGCTATCGTGTCGCCGTCGCGGTGGACTTCACCACCCTGTCCGGTACGGGCACCAACGACGTGAGTTTTACGGTGCCCAGGTTCTGGGACCAGTTCTGGGGCACCATTCAAGCAGATGGGGACGACGTGAGGGTATGCGACTCTGACGGCGCTACCTTGCTGGACTACCAGTGGTCCACGTTCACCTATGCCTCTCGCGCTGGCGTGATTGAAGTGGACAACGTGCCCTATACGAGCCTCCCCGCTGCGGGAGGTACCAAGGTGATCTGGCTCTATTTCGGCTACGACGCCGCGACTGATGGCAGCTCCTCCTTCACAGCGTCGGGCGCCCTTACGGGTGTGATCGAGCTGCTGCAGGCGGACCCCGGCATGCTGGCTCGTGTGGCCGTGGAGCGTGCTGGTTCAGAGACCAATCTGGTGAACCTCCCGATCACCGACGAAGAGGACGCGCTGCGGGTCTATATCGACCTGGATGCGCGCCTGCGCCGCAGGTGCGCGCGTCACAACAGCGCAAACCTGGGCGAGGAGATTGAGCAGGTGACCACGATCGTGGTCGATGACCAGGACGCCGATGTGGCCAGCAGCACCGACGACGCCAACACCAGGATCGTGAGCTGCGGCCAAGGCCGGGGCTCGATCATCAGCGTGCAGGTGGACGGTTCCCAGCTCACGGACGGCAGCAACTACGCCCTGAAGGCCACCGTCCGGACTTCCGAGGGGCAGATCATACAACCGCGCGTCGGCCTACTGTGCCAGAATACGCGCCCCAGATCGTAAGGAGAAAGCACAATGGCGACCTATCTCGGAAGAGGAACTGGGCTCGGCTTCGGCAAGGAATCTGCATGGGGCACCGCGGTGGCTCGGGCCAACTGGCACGAGGCCGTCTCTACCCAGATGGCCGACAAGCTCACGGTCGTACCCCGCCCCCACCTGGTGCCCAGCGCCACGAGCGCCATGGCCAAGGCTACGCACGTCTCCAACCGGGAGAGCGGCGGGAGCCTCGAGGTGCTGATGCGCTACCGGGGCATGGGCCTGCCGCTGGAGGCGGCTATGGGCACCGTGGCCACGACGGGGACGGGCCCCTACGTGCACACCTTCACCCTTGGTGACCCCCGCACGCTTCCCAGCCTCACCACCGAGGTCATCCGGGGCACGTCTGGGAATTCCGAGGTTTTTGAAGGCTGCAGCCTCTCCCGCTTCATCCTGGCGCTGGCCACGGGCGATATTATGCGCTTCCGCACGGACGTGATCGCAGAGACCGCCTCCGCGCGGGGCTCCGCGGGCTCCCCCACCTACGGGGACGACGTGCCGGTGCTCTACGACCACGCGGGGCAGTTTGCGTGGAACAGCGTGAACTATGACCTGGTGAGTATGGAGCTCACGGTGGACAACCGATTGGCCCGCCGCGCCTACATCGGGTCCAGGCTCACCAAGCAGGCGCGGCCCACAGACATTCGGGAGGCTGTCCTGCGTGTGACCATCGAGGTGGAAGACGCCCTCTATGCCGCGCACCTGGCCCAGACCGCCAGCGACGGGGCGATCACCTTCACGGGGCAAGGCAACGACGCCATGACGATCAGCATCCAGAACGCGATCATCCGGTCCGTTTCGGACCCGATCACGGTGCACGGGATCATCCAGCAGACCGTAGAGTTCTTGCTGCTCTCTGACGGCTCCAACGAAGGCCTATCCATCGCGGTCACGAACGACGACGCTACCTATTCCGCGAACTGAGGCCTCCTCATGAGCATGCTCGAGACCTTGGCCGCCAGCACCTCCACGGACCTCCAGACCAGCGCTGGCTGGTGGGTGCGGGTGTTGCAGCTGACGCCTTCGCAGGCTGGCCGGGCTCGTGTCCTCGTGGAGCTCCTGGCTGGGCTGGCCACGCCAGACAAGGGCGAGGCCAAGGCGCGGGAGATGACAGAGGAGGAGGAGGATCGCGTGGTCTCCAGCACAGCGCGGGTGATCTGCGAGTGCGTGACTCACCTCAGCAAGGACGGCGAGACCTGGGAGCGCGTTCACTTCGTGCCCGAACACAAACATCAGAACCTCAAGACCCAGCGCGTGTGGGTCAACAGCATCCCAGCGCACGTCAGGGGCGAGATCTCCGGCTGCGCTATGGGAAAGTATATCGAGGCCCAGGGGGTCCTCCGGCCCTTTCATCCAGGACGCGCGCCTGCTCTGGTGGCTGGACAGGGTGGCTCGGAGGTACGGCATGAAACCGCATGATGCACTGAACCTTCCCGATCTGGACGGCTGGGCAGCCCTGGGACTGCTGGCTGCTGTAGAGCAGCAGGCTGGTGGAGACGTGGCGCGTATGGCTGACGGGGGGGCGCTGATCTTCCCCGTGGTGGCGCTCTGATGGCCGGCGGGATCGTCGAGTATGTCTTCAAGGTCAAGGACGAGGGCAGCGCTGCGCTCGAGGGCACCGCAGACGCCGCACGCTCCGCTGACGAAGCCACCAGCGGAATGTCTGATCGTGCCGAAGAGCTACAGGAGTCTGCTGGTGAGGCGGATAGTGTCCTGCAGGGCTTCGCTGGCGCGCTGGAGCAGGTCTCCCCCGCGGCCGCCAACGCTGTGCGCGTGCTCGGGGACATGGCAGGGGGCTTGGAGGCGGTGGCCCGCGGCTCCGGGTCGGCGCTGGCTATTGCTGGCCCCCTGGTAATCGCGCTGGGTGCTCTGGTTGCCGCCTACGTCGTGCTCCGCGGGAGCTTGGACGACGCCACGGCCGCCTTCAACAGGGAACGGGACGCCCAGAAGCAGATCCTGGAGATCAGCAGGCAAGTGCAGCGGGAGAAGATCGTCCACGCTGCCTTGACGGGCAAGATGAGCGAGGCCGAGGCAGAGGCAGCGCTGATCGCTCTGGAGGCGGGGGATGCCTACCGAGACCAGCGGGAGCGAATCACGGAGAACCTGCGCGTGCTCAAGGAGTTTGAGGGGTTGTTGCAGAGCCTGCAGAAGCAGGGGAGGCTCACCACGTCGGCATTCGGTGCGGGGATCTTCGGGGCCTTCCCCGAAGCGGTCAAGTCGGCAGAGCAGAACACGCAGCTCACAGAGGATTTTGTGTTGGTGCTGCAGGACCTGCAGCGCCTCGACAACCAGGGCCTCACCCGGGCCCTCAACAGGGTCCAGTCTGCGCTTGCCGTCACGCAGTCCAGGCTGGGCCTCGTCAACAAGCTCACAGCGGACAAGGTGCAGCGGGACACGGAAGTGGCGGAGGTGAGTGCGGATGTCGCCAAAAACACCAGGGACACTGCCAAAGCCTTAGCCGAGCAGGCCAAACAAGAGATCGAGACGGCTAAAGCAGCAGCAGAGAGACAGACAGCGCTGGAGAAGATCCTCTCTGTAGAACAGAAGGCTAGGCAGAGTGGTTTGTCCGAGGAGCAGAAGCTCCAGGAGGCGCTTCAAGAACGGTTGGGCCTTATCCAGCGGATTTTAGAGGCCTACAAAGAGGACGCTGAAGTCCGGGAGCGCGCAGAGGCAGCGCGCCAGGCTGCCCTGGCGGACTACGACCGGCAGCTTGAGGCTGTGCGGGCGAACCAAGAGGGCCTGACGAAGGCCATTGCTGCGGGGCCCACCGCGTTGGACCGTGCTTCGGGTGCGATCAGCTTCGCGGGCCAGGCTCTGGGTGGGGACGCCCTCGGGCTGCTCGGCGGGCTGGGCCCTGCGGGCGCTGTCGCTGGCGCGGGTCTTGGTGTGCTCCAGGGGATTGGTGCTGCTGGTGGGGCCGCGGGCCTGGAGGAGAAGCTGGACCAGATGACCGAGAACATCACAGCGGGGATCCGGGCACTGCCCGGGATCCTGGGCGAGGTTCTGCCCGAGTTCATCGCGGAATTCATCCCCCAGCTCATCGCCTCGTTGATTGAGAGTGGCCCGGATGTGTTTGCAGCGATCACCACCGGCACCGTGAAGGCGATCGGCATGCTCTTGCGCCGGTTGCCGGGGATCCTGCTGGATGCTCTCAAGCAGGTCTTCAAGGGCACTTTCGAGAAGCTGGGGGACGCCTTCCGGAACAGCGGCCAGGCGATCCGCGGGTTCTTGGACGACCCTGGGGGCTACATGGCGGGCAACGCTGGCGTGCAGAGCTTCGCCAAGGGCACATCCCTGGTGGACCGCACGGGGATCGCCCTGGTCCACCGGGGAGAGCAGATCATCCCTCACGGTGGGCGCGCTACCCAGGCCGCCGGGGGCTCTGGCGGTCCCTCTGGTGTGACGATCAACATCAACGGGATCGTGGGGCCTGAAACACTGAACGAGCTGTCCCGGGCCATTGCACAGGCCCAGGAGCGGGGGCTGGTGTTCTGATGGCCACCTCGAAGATTTATTGGTACCCCGACGGAGGCAGCTATTACGGCACACTGGAGGTTACGTCCTTGGGCGAGGACCTGTCAGACCTCCAGGAGCGCCCCCTGCAGCCCCGAGAGAGCGCCCGGAGCATGGACGGCCGCCAGGGGGTCACCTTGACCGGCGTGGGCTTCCTCGAGGTGCGCATGGTGCTGGAGCGCTTTGCCACGGAGTCTGTGGCCTTGGCCCTCCAGACCTTGAACAGCTACTTGCTTCGAGGCGGGATCATCGGGATCGCTGGTGACTACAGCAAGGCGTGGGCAGGGTACGCCACCACCAGCCCCGTGAGGGGCGACACCACGATCACCACCACGGGAAACGTCTGGTATGAGAGCACCGCGGCACTGGCCAGCGGGGACATAGTCTGCATCGAGTCCCTGGGCGACGAAGGAAAGCGGGAGTGGGCCGATGTGTCGAGCGAGTCCGGGGGCGTGATCACGCTCTCTGCGGGGCTCACCTACAGCTTTGACGAGTCTCCTGTACTGGTGAGGCATCGGGACTACTACCCCGCTGTGTACCTCCCCCAGGACCAGACCGGGAGACCGATCCTTACGCAGGACCGGCGCCTTTCCTGGACCCTGGACGCGACCTTGCACACGGACCCCGCGGTAGCGGCGATCCTCTACAGCGAGATCCAGGGCACGATCAGCGAGAGCCCCTTGAACCAGAGCACCAGCATCACGACCCAGGTGCAACAGACCCTTCAGCAGCTGCTCGGGGGCTGGAAGAAAACCCGCAGGGACACCTTCCCGACGCCTAACAGGGTCACTAACCCCCGCTCTGATGAGCGCTGGGGGCCCTGGTAGTGGGCTGGGCTTCCGAGTTTCAGCAGGCCTTGGCCGGCGGGGGCTACGCCCCCCTCTGGCTCTTGCGCTGCGTGCGGTCCCCCTTCGGGGGCGCGTCGGGGGTCTACTCCTCCAGCCAGGCGCTGGGCGCGGTCTCTGCGATCGTCGCGGCCCCCTCCGTCGCCCCTGCCCGGGTGACCCCTGTGACTTGGGCCCCCTCCTTCGGGTCGTGGTCCGTGCAGATCCAGGGGGACCCCCACGACGTGATCCAGACTGCCCCCCGCGGGTCCGTGGTGGAGCTCTGCTGCTCCTTCGACGGCACGACCGCCGGCCTCCAGCCCGTGGCCCTGGGTGTGGTGCGCGGGGTGTCTGGAGGCCCGCACCTCTTCACGGTGACCTGCTGGGACCTCTTCACGGCTCTACGCGGCCGCCTCACCACCACCGTGGGAGAGCAGAGCCTCTTCCACGACGTGGAGACAGCCACCACCCTGACGGCGGCCTATGCCCCCCTGGACGTGGTGCTCGATGTGACGGACGCCACAGCGTTGCAGCGGGAGGCCGGTAAGACCGGTGTGGTGAAGGTCACCCCGAACACGGGGGGAGACTTCTACCTGACCTATACGGGGGTCACTGGGAACAGGCTTACGGGCGTGTCCCTTACGGCACAGTTCGGCACCACGGCCGCGGCCGCGAACATCGGCAACGCTGCGGCTAACGTGGCGTACCTCAAGGGCCACCCGATCGACATTGCCCGAAAGGTGCTTTGTTCTGGTGGTGGCGGGGGCGCTTACGATACGCTGCCCGACTCCTGGGGCATGGCGGTACTTGACGCTTTCGTGGACCACGGGGACTGCGATGCTTGGCGTGACACGGCCGCGGTAGTGGACGCCGGGGGCTATGAGTGGGAGGTCATTCAGGAAGCCCCTGCGGTGAACGCTTATGCTTGGCTTGCCGCGCTGCTGGCCCGCGGAGCGTTCTGGCTGACCACCCGGCAGGGGCGGATCACCTTGCGGTGCGCCCAGAATCACGCGGACCCCAAGCTGCCGTTCGTGGAGACGATCACCGAAAGCGACGTGGTGAGCGTGGATTCCTGGGACCTCGTAGACTCCAGCTTCACCGCCGAGTATTCGAGGGCCACCGTGGTGGGCCCGACGACTGGGACAACGATCTACGCCTCCAAGGGCGTGGAGACCTTTCCGGCCCAGGAGAAGTACGAATACGACCTTTCCGAGGTGGCCTGGAGCAACGAGTCCGAGCTTAAAGCCGAGGTGGGGCGCAGGGTGCGGAACTGGTGTTGGCGGCCTCTGGAGAGCTTTACGGTCACCTGCCGCGGCTGGCGTTTGGCAGGGCTCACCAGCGGGGACCCGCTGCGCTTGCAGTTGCCCCGTTTGACCGGTAGACTGACGGCATACAGCCAGAGCTACAGCGCGCATCGTGCGACCGTGGCCGAGGTTGCCCCGAACTGGACTTCACACACGGCCCGGATCAAGTTCTGGCCAGGGAGAGAAGCATAATGGCCACGGACCTCAGCGCACAGAGTGCCTTCCCCATGCTCGGCAAGGTCACGATCGGCGCCTCTTTCGATGTGTTCACCTTGAATGACCGCTTTGACGAGCTGTATTTCTACCTGGACGACACCGCAGACGGGAGCTTCAATTATGACGGAAGTGCCTTGGAAGTGCCTTTGTCTAATAAGGCCTGGGTGAGGGTCTGGGCGAGGGGTGAGGCGTCGAGTGTCAGCGCTGTCGAGGTGCACGTCAAGGCGGCTGGGGCTGGAAAGACGCTCTACTACGGCTCTAAGTGCTTCGCGCCAGCCAGCTTTGACGCTGTTGTTGAGGTGGATGTGGACCAGGCAACGGATTCGATCCTTGTCTATGGCTTCGACGGGTCCGCCAACCAGAAGGTGCTCGTAGATGCGAGCGGTCATTTACAGGTGGATGTGTTGGCTTCGGCCCTGCCCGCTGGAGCAGCTACTGAGGCCAAGCAGGACACCCAGATCACTGCTGAACATGCGATCCTTGCGAAGATCATCGCAGCTCCAGCTACTGAGGCCAAGCAGGACACCCAGATCACTGCTGAACAGGCGATCCTTGCGAAGATCATCGCAGCTCCAGCTACTGAGGCCAAGCAGGACACCCAGATCACGGCTGAACAGGCCACAAAAACGGCCGTGGAGACCTTAGCTGGCGCTGTAGACTCCGGCAAGGTCAAGACCACCAGCCGCACCCTGTCAGGCTCCGGGGACCCCATCAGCAGCACGGGCGGCAGCCTGCACACCGTGGAGGACAGCGCCCCGGCGATCTTGCTCAACGCTCAGGCGCCTCTCGCAGATCGTGCCTGGTCCACCCGCGTCACCGACAACGTCGCGTCCGGCGCATGGAACACCGCCAAAGCCATCGACGTAGGCTCAGACACGGTCCATCTCAGCGCTCTTTCCGTGTCCCTGGGCACCATCGCCGGCATCACAGACGTAGACTGGTATCTCTCCTGGGACGCCGCCGGGGCCGAGCCCATCACCGACCGCCAGAGCTGGACCCTGGCTACCGACATGGCCCTCGACCGGGCCGGCACCAGCAGGATCGCGGTCGCCAAGATCGACCTGGGCTTGAAGCGGCCCGCTGGCGTCGGCACGGCGGATACCATCTATCTCCACACCTACGGCACCGCCGGAACGGCAGCCGGCATCTGGACAGCCTCTGGGAGCTACTGATGCCACCCTCTGTAGTCACTGACATTTTCGCGGCCGAATCCGCCCCCGTGGTCTACACCTGCACCGTCTCCAGCACCCAGCTGGACTACACCGCAGTCACCACCATCGCCTATCAGGACGGCGTCCAGACCGAGCCCGATAGCTGGACCCTGACGACCCCGACGGGCAGCTCATCCAGCCTGGCCGGTTCGGGCGGGACCAGGAGCTACACGCCGGACCAGCCAGGGATCTATGAGGAGGTCATCACCTACGGGACGACCGTCGTTCGGCGGGTGGTGCGGGTCGGGCTGGCTGTCGGTGGGGGCGTCTGGGCTCAGGTGCTCGTAGATACCGACTACACGGGCGAATCCAACCAGGACATTTCCGGTGGTGGAGCTGTCACGATTGGAGGCGTGTCTGCGTTCAGTTCCGTATCCGGAGCCCCGGACGTGTGGGCGGTCCAGAACGGTACCGGGCTCCGCTGCACCGAGGCGTCTGGCGGGGCGGTGACATGCCGCCTGGCCTACGACCTCGCAGCCCTGGGCGTGGTCGCTGGCGACACCGTGATCATTGAGCTGGACGTAGATCCGCTGTCTATGGGCCTCAACGACGACCGGATCTACTGCGCTCTGACGCAGTCGAACGCGGGCCTGGGCACCGACTTTGCTTGCATGGTGCTTCGCCGGGTCAACGCCACCAGCTATGTCTACTTCCTCGCGGCCACCAGTGGGCTCAAGAACCACGGCAGCCTTGGGGCCTCTGCTCCTGGCGACTGCCGGCTCGCTGTCATCCACGGGGACCGACAGGGAGACGGCCGGATCGACACCACGGCAGGAGGGCTCACCACCCCCAACGCCATCACCTACCGAGGCAGCTTCAGGAACACGGATTCCCAGGCCAATGCTGAGCAGAACGCCAGCCGATACGCGGCGTCAGACGCCGTGAAGTACGCGACGATCCTTGTAGTGGCGGGAACGTCCGACATCGTGGTCCGAGGCGTCAGGATCTCCCGCGCGCCCGCAAGAGGTGCAGCATGATCTCATCCCTGTCCATCGTGAGGCGAGACGCCGGCAAGGACGAACTCCTTGCTCTACTGCAGGAGGGCTGACGCCATGGACCCAGAGTCCCCCACCAGCACGCGCCCCGAGCCGGGCATCAGCTACCACCAGATCGGTGCAGCTGGTGGGCTGCTGACCCTGGGCCTCACAATGGCTGGCCTGGTCTGGGCTGCAGCGTCCCAGGCTGGGCAGATCAAGCACAACACCAAGGGCATCGAGCGGCTTGGGTGTCTCCCCGAGCAGGTGGCGCGCATCGAGGCCACCCAGGAGGCGCAGGGGAGGCAGTTGGACCGGATCGAGGACGCTACCGCGACCGTTCGCCACGAGGACAGCCGATGAGCTCCAGAGACCTACACGCCCCCCAAGCCGTCCTGACCTACTGGCAGCGCCAGCTCCGGATCATGGACTGGGATCTTGATCTGGAGGTGGTGCCCGCCGACGTGCTCTGCGGGGCAGCCGGGCGGTGTGAGACCTGGCCAGGAGTGCGCCGGGATAGGATCCGGGTAGCCAGCGCCGAGACGATGGCGCCGGAGAAGCGGCCCCTGCACTCTGACCAGGAGGTCACCATCGTCCACGAGCTCCTGCACGTGCTCATCCCTGGGGACGAGGATGGCGGCAGCTCCAGTGTCGGCCAAGAGCAGGCCGTTGAAGCCATCGCCCAAGCTCTGGTGAGGGCTCGGCGAGGGGAGGAGAGGTAGCATGACCCCAGCCCGCATCATCATCCACTGCAGCGCCAGCCCCCGGCACTACACCCGCGAGCACGTGGACGAGTGGCACCGAGAGCGCGGCTGGGACGGCATCGGCTATCACTACGTCATCCAGGACGGCGGGTTCACGCGCAAGGGCAGGCGGGACGATGAGAACGGCGCCCATGCCAGGCGCTACAACCGGTGCAGCCTCGGGATCTGCGTGATGTGCGACCCGCGCAACGGCCACCCAGAGAGTCAGGAGCAGTGGAGGGCGCTGGTCTATCTGGTGTCGGATCTGTGCCTGGCCTACGACCTGCCCCCCGTCCTGGTCCTTGGGCACTGCGAGGTGGACCCCGATAACAAGCCGGATTGCCCCGGCTTCTCCATGGCCGCACTCAGGGATGAGGTCAAGGCCCGCATAGAGGCGGCCCGTGGCTGACCGCCCCTCCACCACCCGCAGCATGGTCCGGACCACACTGGTAGCCCTCGGCACCGTCGCGGCTCTCTGTGCCGTCCTGGGCCTCGTGGGGGTGTGGTGGACCGACGACGGCGCCGGGACGCTACAGGGCGCCCTGGAAGCGTTGTGCTGGATAGCTGCTGGGATGGGTAGCGTAGGCGCCCTACCGGCTTCGGCTCGCAAGCTGGGGCCGATGCTGCGGCAGGACGTGGACCCGTGACCCCCACCCCTCACGACTACCAGACCCTGAGCCTCAGCCTGGTCCTGATGGGCGTGCTGATGGTGCTCGGGGTCTGGGTGGGCAGGGCTACCTGGCGTCGGATCCGGGAGTGGCGGCCTTGGTCTGACTGACCTGCTCCACGACCAGCCGCTCAGCTTCAGCGCGGCTCGCGGCTGAGCCTGCGCAAGCCCGCAGCCACAAGGCCCTCCCTGGAGACACCACGTACACCCAGGCCCACGATGCGTCTGGGTGGTCGGTGGAGACGATCACCGTGCGCTCAGTCTCATCCAACACCCGAGCTCGCAGGGTGCTTGAATCCACAACCCTCTGCATGGCCTGGATCACGATCCTCACCAGATCGTGATCCTCCTCCTCCAGCGTAGCGGCTCGGGGGCCGTCGCTGGTGAGGACGAGGCGCTGGCCTGGCTGGAGGGCATCGCACAGCCTGGCCAGGTACGTCGATGTCCGGGCACCGTGGGCGCGGCTGGGGGAGAGCTGGCCTGTCTGGGCCAGGAGTGACCAGGCGTCTTTGAGGTGGGGGCGGGCCATCAGGACATCTCCTCCAGCTCGGCGCTCAGGTACACCACGACAGTACGGCGTGTCCTTCGCACGTCTTCCACCACGCGCCGACCATGCGCGTAGGTGGCTACGCCGTTGGTGGTGCCACGCCACCCGCAGCTCCGCTTGATGGTGGGGT
>Ga0233437_1004457_pt1 | contig 16460 bp, 16 predicted proteins | sample SI_122_August201_FD_182714 | JGI IMG/M metagenome (GOLD analysis project Ga0233437, IMG submission 182714) | Seawater microbial communities from Saanich Inlet, British Columbia, Canada - SI_122_August2016_200_MG | ecosystem: Environmental > Aquatic > Marine > Inlet | place: Canada: British... | reverse complement strand
AATGTTTATGTCATCCTATGGAAAAAGCTGGGAATTTTTTGGAAAATCCTTTATTTTCGGAATAGGTGCAATTGCGTTGGTATATCTAGTTGCAAGATATGTTTTCCCAAAGTTACTTCCGTCGATAGCAAAATCACAAGAATTGCTTTTCCTATTCAGTCTTGGATGGTGTTTTGTACTCTCGATAGGGTTTTCGTTATTCAATTTTTCAATAGAGATTGGTGCCTTGCTCGCAGGAATTTCCTTAGCGTCAACACCTTTTGCAGCACAGATAAATTCTAAGGTACGATCAATACGTGATTTTTTCATATTGATGTTTTTCATAAGTTTAATTTCACACGTCACTTTTAGCGATCTTGGAATCGTTATTAAACCAGCCATTATTCTTTCACTATTTGTCCTTTTAGGAAGTCCGATTGTTGTACTGCTTGTGATGGGGTTTTTGGGCTTCAGTAAGCGAAATAGTTTTCTGTCAGGAATAACCATTGCCCAAATAAGTGAATTTTCATTAATTGTTATAATGATGGGTGTGAGTAAAGGGTTAATTGAAGGAAAAATACTTTCTATGATCACGCTTGTAAGTATATTTACGATGTTTGGTTCTACATATTGGATAATGTATGGCTCAAAGATGTATCAGCATGTTGCACCATTCCTTAAGCTTTTTGAGCGTAAAGAATTGATTGATAAGCTTAATTATCACGATAAGAAGATGGAGTATAAGATATATCTATTTGGGTACAATAGAACTGGATACAGCATCTTACGGTCATTAAGGCGTCTTAAGAAAAGTTACTTAGTAATTGACCACAATCCAGATACAGTCATAACGCTTGCAAAAGAAGGAATACACTGTAAGTATGGTGACGCAGAAGATATAGAATTGCTTGCAGAGCTTGATCCCTCTAAAGTAGAAATGGTTATTTCAACCATCCCGGATTTTGATACTAATATGTTAATAATCGATAAGATTCGTGAAACAAATAAGCGTGCTATCATCATAATCACTGCGCATCATCTTGCTGATGCACTTAAGTTTTATGAGAAGGGTGCTGACTATGTAATTCTACCACATTACATAAGTGGTGATCATGCATCTACAATAATTGAGAATTTTGGGACTAATTTTAATAAATTTCTTGAATATAAGATTCATCACATAAAAGATCTTAGAAAAAAGCGTCATCTAAAACACCATGTTATTATGGGAGAACAGGATTTCATATAGATTAGAATAATTAGATAATGTAAATTCTATGTAAGTACATATGATTGATGTTTTCCACCCCATCTTGGCATAAATTTAGGTACAAGAATTAAGGGATGAGGTTCTTTCGTTGCAAGTTTCCCCCGTAGTTCTTGGAAAGTCGCTATATCTATGCCACCATATGTTGGACTTTTTAATAGTGGTGAGTGGAATTCAGGAGGTTGATATTCTTCTGCTGTTCTTGATCTTGAACGATATGATGCAGGTATCATTTCTCGAAGGTTAGTCACTCCAGGTGCAATTATTTGCCAAAATGATCGTGATAGCCATGGAGCAGACACTTCAATTGGAAATCCATAGCGAAAGTAGTCGTCTGCTTTTTGCATTTGTTCTAATATCATTAAAGATTGTACATCATCTGAATCAATATGTCTTTGTAATGTTCTTGCGACGTCAGAGAGTGTTTTTGTTTTGAGATCAATTAGGGCTTCTGCACATTATGTTGCTGTGAATGATACTGTTCTTGTATTTGTACCGTCTTGTATTCTGTCAAAGTCAGGCGTGCCAAACATTTTGTCGCGCCTGTCAAAACGTTCTCTGATCCAATAGTCAACTCTTGGTGTAGAACTAGGATTGTAATGCATGTGAAAGATTCCAGATGCTGTATAGAACCCTGTTAATTCAACTTTTGATGCGACCATTATGGGCATGGAATTTGTGGGGTTTATTAAAGCTTTAGGCTAAAAATGTATAATATAGATGAATGTGTCTATGTGTTATTATTGATTCAGAAAAAATACAAAATGGACCCGGCCGGAGGCGAACATAAGGGATTTCATACCTTATCAACCTCAAAATGTGTTTCGCTGATATGCTCAATCACATTGAAGAAACAAAAATAAATGGACCCGGCCGGATTCGCACCGGCGACCTTCGCCTTGTAAGGGCAACGTTATACTACTAAACCACGGGTCCTTTCTAAGATTGTATGAGGTCATTTCTTCTTGTTTTTAAATGTTACGATGTGCTGTTCGTCGAGCATGTCTTTTAAAAACAGTAACATTTAAATATAAGTAATTGCAATAGTATACATAATTGTATATTAGTTCATATATTTGATTCGGCCGAAAAAACTACAGCAAACGACGCGTGATGCTATCAATAGGGTAGCTAGCGTGTGCAGAGACTACGAGGACAACGAATGACCAAGCAAAAGTTATTTCTATGGATGTGTCTATTGATTCTTCTCACAACGCCTGTTCTTGCACAGGTAAAGACAGAAAAAATCCAACAAACAATGCTTGCATCTTTTGTCGCACGTTATAACTATGCACTTGCGAATGTGGACACTACAAGGCACGAACTTTTGTTAGGGCACGACAATACAGCACTTTCACGTTTCACGCTTTCTGCAACACAAAAAATTAGACGTGTTGAGTTTTCTCTGTATAAGTTACAAAAAGAGCCAATATCAAAATATATTTTACCACGAAGAGTGTATCAGTATATGACATTTGACTCAAAAGAACTGGACAATTCAAATATTGCATATGCAGAAGTTGAATTCTATGTTCCTGAATCATGGCTTCATTCAAATAGCGTAAGAGCTGAGCAATTGATAATGTTCACATATGATGAAGATGCAAGTAAATGGGTCGAGCAGGATACAATTCTAAAAAAACATGAAAATAGTAAACAATATTATACCGTTACATTATCACACGGAATCGGAAATTTCGCAATTGGTATTCTGGAGCCATATGAAATAGAGGAAAGAAGGCTTGCAAATAGACAAAAGGTGGCATCAGAAAAAAAGAATGCTACAAATAAGAGCCTTGTACCGGTGTCCCCAGCAGAAACAGAAGATAATCAACCAAGTTTTGAAATGCCACTCGTGACAGAGTCACAAAACAACAACATAGGCATGATATTTTATGCAATAATAGCAGGAGTTGCATTTCTTGCGATTTGTATGACAATGCTTTTCTATTTTATGCAAAACAAGAAAGAGTCAGGAAATCAAGTGTATAGCGATCTTCATGTAATAAAAGATAACATGAAGAGATTGAAACGTGACATAAATCATAAGAGTTATTTTTCAGGTACGGTGCTAAAAGCAGATCATATACTTAAACGTTTAGAGGAGCACTTAACCACAGGAGATAAGAATACGGAAAAATCCGCAATTCATGCTACAAAAGTTTTACAAAAAGAAGTGAACAATCTTACTCCAAAAGTATTGAAGCGATTTGTAGAGTATCAAAAAAATCAGGGTCTAACTGATAACCAGATAGAAGATGTGCTCGCTAATGTTGGATTCAGTAGTGACGACATAAAGCGAGTTTCAGGCTAATTAGCTAATATATGGGCAAACATTCCTTGAGGAGAGTTTAACTATTGATTAGTACTGAACAAGATATTTAAAAACATATGAGGAAAATGAATGTATGTATAGAAGAACGGCTTTTTTTCTAAGTATATTGTTGATGTTTTGCACAGTTATGGTGTTTGCACATGAGGAGGCTCTTATTACTGTTCATTCTGCCACTTCAAGAATATTGAGTGATGAGCAAATCTATGTTACAAGTTGTCTTCCTGATGATGCATCAGAGATAAGTCATATACTCATGTGTTTAGATAATTTTAATTCTAAAGTATTACCATTAAGCAGTTGGAATGAAAGTTGTTACGTATCCTATATAGATTTAACAGGATTTTATTGTAATAGAATGTCGCTTCAGGCAATATACACACATGAGGGCGAAGTTTACAAGCCTATGGAGTCATTCCTTGTTAGAAAGGTTCAGATATCACCAGAAATAATACTTAAGTCTCAACTATGGGACGGAGGATGGGCAACTCCATCAAATACAGCATATAGTATATGGACTTTATCACAATATTCAGGAAGATTTTCAGCTCAAATAGAACAGGGATTCGCGTGGTTAAAAGAGCAGCGTGATGATGATGCAAAATGTTGGGAATACACCTTTGGAAGCGGTGTCTGTAGCATATATGAAACTTCTAGAACTCTTGCATTTCTATCTTTAGCAGGTGTCAATGAATCTGTACGTATATACAGTGATGCTCTTTCTTGGCTCGAGAGACAGCAGAATTATATAGAAGAAAATGACGATGAGTGGACAGTAAGAATGGAGCCAGAAGACATAACTAATTGTACGGTGTTGTATGGAGGTTCTAGTGTTTATAGCGATGAAATTGATAATGAATTTGAAGTAGGTTATGACGAGTTCACCATCACACCAGATTATGACAAACTAATTAACATAACGTGTGGAAATGACACAGATGTGGATATTACCATAACTGATGATTTTGAAAGGATTATTTATAATGGTGAAATTACAGATGACGGAGAAAATGGCACTCAACTTCTCCACATGATAAGATCTCCGTGCTGGAGCCTTGACGGTAGATGGGGAGAGTGTAATAGGCAATCGACACTTTATTCACTTATAGCTAACATAGATACAACACAAAAAGGTTTAGCAGCGGAGTGGTTAGAAGAGAATTTAAGTATACAGGGTGCGCTTGGTAAGTATCTTTCAACTTCAAGTTATCATTTTGACACAGCTCTATATCTATACGCATTGGATCATTCAAATGACGATGTTCTTGAATGGTTGATGCGAAATCAAAATAATGATGGAAGCTGGGGCTCATCAAATATAGTCCAGGATAGAATTGCATCAACTGCAATGAGTATATTGGCATTAAACAACAAAACATTTTCTCCTTCAAGCGAGGTGCTTGCTGATGCAAAGAATTGGATGTCAATTGTACATCCACAAGGTGGATGGAAAACATTGAAGGATGATGCTCTGTCGTTTATGATATTAAAAGATAATGAAAGAGAATTCTTGAAATTATATGGTGAAGCACCAGTTGCTATTGGAGGGACGGAAAATATTGTTTTACTAAATCCTACCCATTTAGTGATGGCAAACCTAACCTATATGCTGACTAGTCCTTTGAGTGAAATAGCAACATCAGAAGGACCTAATAGTGTTGGTGCATATAGTAATATAACTTTACAAATAAAACCCAAGGCGACATCGGCTGGTAGATATACAGGTGTTCTCGTCGTAAAAGAAGATAACAATACATTGATTAATGTTCCTTTGGTGTATGACCAGGACATACAAATTGCATTGAAGCCGGCAGCAACAATGTATGCGTTTGGTGACACTGCAAAACTAACACTTACGGTTGAAAAAGCAAATACAGATTTTTCATGTAATATAGAATGGGAGGATAAGCTCTTTGCATCACGATTTTCAATCAATAAACCTGGAGATATAATAATTCCAATTACCCTTGGCGTAAACAAATCAGGTATGCAAAAAGGAACATTCATATGCAAGATGGGTGAGTTTTCGCACATAATGTCATTTGAAGTACAGCTTCAGAAATATGATTTCCCACCTTTAACCGTAAGTCCAGAAAGTGTGCGTATAAAGAAGCCGGGAAAGAATTTTACAATTACCGTAGAAAATATGTTGGACATTTCAGTTGATGTTAACGCAGGATTCAAGAGCTCACAATATTTTTTTACAATGAGTAATAGGGAATTTACATTAAAACCTTACGAAAGCATTGAATTGACGGTTGTAAATCAAGTGCTTGAGCAGGAAAATGCAACGCTTGATGAGATTATTGAATTTACCGCGTATGGGCAAACATCAGAAGTCTCTTTAGTAGTAGATATACTATATGAGCCAGGAAAATATAAAATGTTGATTTTTATTTTAGTATTCATGGTTATAATTGGAGGTATTGGAGCAGGAGGATATTACGGATATTTGTATCGTAGTTCTCTTGTTGATTTTTCTAAAGTTTGTTATGGAAAGATTAAAACCAAGATTCCTGCAAAGTATCAGAAAATGCTTCCTAAGACAAAAGCAGAGAGAGAGGCTGAAGCAGATGAAGCGGATACAGCAAAAAAGGAGACGGACTATTTCAGTGAGATGGTGTCCATAATGAAGTCTATGGGAAAGAGTGATGAGGAAATAGCAAAACGTCTCATGAAGGAAGGCCTTACTCGTGATCAGGTAAATGACGTTCTTGATTCTTATGAAGAGTCGCAGAAAGTACAATCAAGCATTAAGCATGAGGAAGATGTTCTTGATTTATTGAAAGATGTAAGTGATGAGAGTGGCGATGTTTTCAAGAAATTAAGAGACCATGGATTCTCAGAAGAAAAAGTAAGGGATGCTATGGCTGAGTTGGCCCATAATATTGAAGATAAAGAGAATGAAATAAAGAAAGATGCAGGACTGTATGAAGAAGACGAAATAGAAGACGCTGAAGAAGAAGGAGATGAAAAGAAGAAATAAAAAATAAATTAACTACTTACCCTTTTTTACTTCTGTTTTATCAGAAATTATCATTGAATTACCAGAAGGATCATCAAGTGTAATTTTTATTGAGTCATGACCCCACATAACATTCTGAATTTTCTTAATCATATTTTTAAGTTTTTTCTGATCAGATTTTTCATCAGAGCTATCACGTTCAAACTCAAGCATTTTTTTGACACGATTTAGAAGACCTTCGACGTTTGTGACATAACCATTCGAAGTCTCACCGGGCTCAATAGTCATAATACGTGGAATTTTTACGGTTGCATTGCTCGATTTTATTACACGAATATTCATATCTTCTTCCTTATCAATTGTTAGTGAAAGCGCTACTGGGTCATGCTTTTTTTCGCATTCTAAATCTGCTTTATGGTATTTGCATGAAGAGCAGTCCATTGAGAATATATATACCACACCAAAATATGGAATATCCCGGCGTGCTTCAGTAAGCGTAAGAGTTTTTGCATTACATATAGGGCAAGTTTCTCCACCCATTGTACTAATTTCGTCTTGTGTTTCTGTCATTAGTAAAAGAATATGTTGTTGTATTTATAAAGATTTTTGCTCAGCACAATTTAATAAAAAAATAAAATTAGTATGCACCATCAGGAATCATGCCTCTTCTGCCAAGACTTGGTGCCATAGAATCACTAATAATGTATTGTGGAACGACGATATTGCGAGGTTTTATCCCTTGTTTGCTCAGTGCAGTAAGATAAGCTCTCTGAGAGTTATGAATGTCTCCTGAACTTGCAATTACAAAAGGAGAGCACCATCTCTTACCAGTCTTTTGATTAACGGTCCAGATACGATCAACATATTTTCCAGCTTCATGCATGACTGAAGCCTCAACAGCAATCCCTTCAGATGGTGTTGGTCCTCCCATGGTATGCGCATCTTGTATACTAGCAATTATTTCTTTTGCTTTTGGTTTATCTTGTTTAGGAACTAAATTAAACAATGTATCAAGATTGCCGTAAAGCGCTGTGTTTTTACCATCAGGATCATTATATGCGGCACATCCTTTGTCGCTTTGTGCCCCAAATATATGGTTATCTCTATATTTTGTCCAAGTCGAAGAATTTCGGTTTTGCCATGTGAAAGAATAGAGTTCGTAACCCTTGGGATTGGTTCCAGCAACACGTGTTATAAGTTTTAACCATAGTTTATCTGCTGCAGAGTAGCTTCCATCTTTTAATGCGTGTGTCATTTGTTGCATAAAGTAAAACCATGGTGCATCTGGTTCGTACATAGCCATATATAGAGTTGTAGGTGACATATATCGTGTTATTCCCATCCACGGCATGCTATATCTGTCAGCCTCATTTTTCATAAGCATGAATTCAGCTGTCATCCATGCAATAACTTGGTCATGTGTAAGTTTCTGACGCTTCCACTGCTTTCCATATTTTTTCGAACGTTCAGTTTCAACTCCAACAATTTTTTGTGATGAAGCATCATACATTTGCTCTTTTCCACTAAGAAGTGCTGTTACATCAACTTCATTTTCCATTATATTAACATACAAATCAGGACTAATCGTTTCTATTTGACGTGATGAAAATCCAGATTGAAATATTCCATCCCAAAATAAGCATGCATGTCCACTTACTACAAAATCCATATCTCGATGTGAATCAATTAGGTGCGCTATAGCTGTATATGCCATGTTAACTTTTGAAGCAAGTTCTATTGGGTCAGAGTTAAGTATATTTTCTTTTGCAATTCTTCTATTTTCTAGTCCGTATTCAGCCCACAAAAAGTCAGCTACATCAAGATGTTCAAAATGATGGCCGTTTGCTTGAGCGAGTTTTTGTTGTAGATTAATGTAATCTTTTCTTCCTGAACCAGAAATTCCAGTAGCCCACACTACTACTCTTTCTCCTCTAAGTCTTTTTTCAATGAATTTGTCACGACCTGTTGAGTAGGTAGGGTTTGATTCAGAAAGTGTGTTTCCCATTTATTAGTGGTTTAAGTAATTCGTTATATAAAAATTTGGATGTTTTATCCACAATATATATAAAACAGTCCGGCTTTTTTCGTCATATGAACACAGATACAGTTTGTTGCCTTGGAATAGAAGCTACCGCACATACTTTTGGTGCTGCTGTAATAAAAAACAAGAAAGTCCTTTCTAACGTTAAGGATTCTTACACAACAGAAACCGGTGGAATAATACCAACAAAGCTTTCTGAGCATCATGTAGCCTGTGCAGCATCTGTCATACAAAATGCACTTGATACGGCGGGTATAAGTATATCAGATGTTGAGCTCATATCTTACTCACGCTCTCCAGGAATGGGGCATGCACTTCGTATAGGGGCAGTTACCGCAAGGAGTCTTGCAACATTACACGATATCCCACTCGTAGGAGTTAACCATTGTATTGCTCATCTGGAAATAGGGAGACTACTAACAAAGGCAAAAGATCCAGTGTTGTTGTATGCATCAGGTGCAAATACACAGATAATTGGGTATGAAGGGGGCCGATATAGAATATTTGGCGAAACACTTGACAATGGTATTGGTAATATGCTTGATGCATTCGCAAGACATATGGGATTAGGATTCCCGGGCGGACCAAAAATATCTGCACTTGCAGATAAGGGAAAAAATTACATTGAAATACCATACGTAGTCAAAGGCATGGATATTTCTTTTGGAGGTATTTTGACTAATCTTAAACAAAAATACGATTCAGGGAAGTATACAAAAGAGGACCTTTGTTATTCTTTGCAGGAAACGGTATTTGCAATGTTAGTAGAAGTGACTGAACGTGCTTTAGCGCATTGTGGTAAAGACGAAGTTTTGCTTGGAGGAGGAGTTGCTTGCAACAATCGTCTTCAAGAAATGGTCGGCATAATGTGTAAGGAGCGTGGAGCGAAAAGTTTCGTACTTGAGCCTCAATACAATCTTGATAACGCAGCAATGATAGCATGGAATGGCTTACAAATGTACGCATCGGGTCAAACGCTTAAGATAAAAGAGGCAGATATTCAACCATACATAAGAACAGATGACGTAGAAGTTACCTGGAGATAGAATTCTAACCCTTTATAGCAACCGAGATGATTATAGAGAATATTACTAGTAAACCAATGGCGATAATTCCCTTGAGTATGACTTCTACTTTAGGGAAATGAGCAGAGAAAGGTTTGAGGCTTTTGATTTCTTTTGCTTCTGCATCTGAGAATATAGTGTTTTCCCATAGAGATGATAGAGTCATTGTACGATGATATGATTTTCTTGTAGGATTTTTACGTAATGACTTAAGAGCCATATCTGCAAGCATAGCACCTGCTCTTTTTTCTATAATAGAAACTTTCTGTGAGGACTGTATAGAGTTAGAGTGTATGAGTGCCTCTTTTTTTATATGAAATAGGACTATTGATGTGTTGATTTTTTCCCATAGACGAATTCTTTTTTCTACGTCATCGAATTCAGCGAGTTTTTTCTTTGTTAGTGTAATTCCATGTTGATCTAGGTTTTTGCAGAATTTTTTAAATAAATATCTTGTTGTACTATGTTCTGATGGGTTGTGAGTTGCTGCAATCACTAGAATATCAAAAACGCGTGAGATAGTGTCTTGCAGATCTTTGATGTCTGCATTGTCTATGTTGTCCCTTTGGTTGTATAATGCACGATATGCTGACGAATCAGTAATCAGTTCAGGATTTTCGATATGACTTGCGGTGTCTATTAGGGTTTCATGGATTATAGGTACAACGTCTTTACATTTTTTGAATATTGCAAAACGTTTCGTAAGCGTTGTTTGTTCCATCCATTTATCAGATTTATCGCAGAAGTTTTTGAGTAGTGCTTCAACCTCTTCTTTACACGAATAATCAAAATAACATTGTGCAGATATATTGAATATGGTTGTAAGTGTTTTTTGTACCTGTACCTTTGTGGCTTTTTCAAACAGTTTTTTTAATCCACCCACTTTGCCAAAAAGATGTTTCATGAAAACTTCATCACTATCTGCAAGATATGCATTAGCATATTGAATCGTATGTTGTTTCCAATTGACACGTAATATCGAATTTCTTTTGGCGTCAGTAATAAAATCAATCAATTTCTCAAGATATGGTATGATGATTTGATCCGCGAAATTAGGATAGTTTTTTGACATGTTAGAAATCTGGAAAGATGTGTTTTTAAATATTTCTTACGAATTGAGAGTTAATACAGAATTTTCAAGAATTATAGGAACTTTTCTAATATGTTTACACTTTTAGTTGTCGCATTTTTCGTTCCTGGAGCAAATTCATCAATTATGCTAAGAAGTCCAAGATCATCAGAAAAAGAATCCTTTATACCGTGGTGTTTTGCTAGTAAGGACAACTCGTCTTTACTAATAGATCTGAAGGGGTAGATACCATCTTGCAAGTTTGAAGGTTTGTTATTTAGCACTCCAGAAAGAAAAATATTAGCATATCGCTCTAAATAATGTGGTTTTAGTAGTAAATCATATTTTCCGGATACTTTCTTTGAGGTTCTTATTGTGATTTTAGGATTTGTCACAATAGTTTCAAGCACTTTTTTTAGTAGTGCTACTTCAGGCGTACCATCATCAAGTATCAGTACAGTGCCTTTTTTACCGAGTTTTTCTGACCTTCGTATTTCAAGTCTTATATTGCGTGTAATTTGTCTTATTGTTCTCATTGATAGAGCAGAAGGCGTCTCGTTATATATATGTTTAGTTACTACTTTAAAATGAGAATGAACCGAAACCTTTAAATACTAGTGTTACTACATAGTAGTCATAAGAAAATTATGTTCACCTCTTTTTCCTGCTCAGACCCTGGAGGTTCGCCAAAGGGGTCAGGGTGGGTTTTATATGAGGAACGTAATACACAAATCATATTCTTTGTTAATCAAAGAAGCCCTACCGCATCAGCCTTGAGGTTTACCTCAAGGCCTTTTCTATTCACTTCTAAAATATAATAAATAAATTTTTCTTTGTGGCATCTATATCATAAATTTTTATAAATAGCCATATTAAAAAACATAGTAGGGGTAACATGTTTAGAATAATTGCACTTGTGGGTATGACTGGATCAGGTAAATCAGTAGTAGCTGATGCGCTTATGGAAAAAGGATACCAATTTCTCAGGTTTGGCCAAATCACACTTGACATAGTAAAAGAACGAGGGCTTGCGCCTACTGAAGAGAATGAACGCCCTATAAGGGAAGCTGTTCGAAAAGAACATGGCATGGGAGCATATGCTATTTTAAACATACCAAAGATAGAGAGAATGCTTAAGATAGGTAACGTTGTATGTGATGGTTTGTATAGTTGGTCTGAATATAAGGTTCTAAAAGAAAAATACGGAGATATAATATCAGTAATCGCAATTTATGTCCCACCAAAATTACGTTATAAGCGCCTTGCAGAACGTACATTACATTCTGATGACACTAAATTGCGTAATAGGCCTGCAACAGAGGCACAGGCAAGTTCAAGAGATTCTTCTGAAATAGAGAATCTGGAAAAAGGTGGGCCAATAGCTATGGCTGATTACACGATTATTAATACAGGAACTATTGAGGAATTTATGAAACAACTTAAAGATGTGCTGCAACAAATAGAAGGTGGGGAATTATGAAGGATAATAAATCTGAAGAAGAAGCATATGGAATTACTACTTACAAGCGTCCAAATTGGGATGAATACTTTTTTGAGATTATGGATGTTGTTGCAAAACGAGGTACTTGTGACAGAGGTAGGAGTGGTTGTGTCATAGTAAAAAATAAACATATTCTTTGTACTGGTTATGTAGGATCTCCACCAGGACTAAAGCATTGCGACGAAGTAGGACATCTTATGAAGAAGATGATAGGTGATGATGGCGATGTACATCAACACTGTGTGCGAACGATACATGCTGAGCAAAATGCGATTTGTCAAGCAGCAAAGAATGGAATTACAATGGATGGTGCAACGCTTTACTGTAGAATGGAGCCTTGTAGAGTATGTGCAATGCTTATAATCAGTGTTGGAATCAAGCGCGTTGTTTGTCAGAAAAAATATCATGCAGCTCAGGAGACTAGACAGATGTTTAAAGAGGCAGGAGTTGTTCTTGATGTATTGAATGACGAACTTCAGCAGTACGACCATATGTAGAGCTAAACTAATCCTATCAATTTTTTCTTTGAAGTTTTACCTGATATTATTTTTACAGATTTTCCTGTCTGTTTTTTTAGAAATTTCAAAAGTTCAAGATTAGCTTTCCCATTAACTGGTGCTGCTGAAACCGCTATTTTGAATATGTGCGTAGATTCGTCATAAGATAGGATTTTGTTTTTTGGTGAATTTGGCTTAATTATAACCGTAAAACGTTTTGGGAATATTTGCATTATGTATTATTCTTTTACTTCATACTTTTTATTGCTTTCTACGATTTTTTCAAGTTGATTGGGGTTACTTTTATCTTTCACCGGGTCTCTTATTATATAGACAGGCGGAGAGCTTAGTTCTTGCTTGATTGAGTTTATTGTTGAAGTGTTTGAATAACCAAACCATACGCCAGCCCCAAAAAGGAATGCTTTCCCGAGTATTGGAAGAATGTATTTTTGTATCATAGATTAAAAGTAGTATTAAACGTCTCATAAATCATCTGTAGAGAAAAGTAAATATTATCCGAAAAAACCGGACTATTTTAACAGGTTATTCGTACTACACTACCTTCATCAATAATTTCTATCTCAGAAATATCGTCGAGAATAAGATCATTTCCTTCCAAGTAATACACTGGTATGCATTTATCAAACACAACTTTTTCTATGTTTTCGAAAGTCAATTCTTCTTTTGGGAATGCTTCAGTTGTCTGAGGCATTTTTACATCAAAGACTTTTACAAATAATGTTTTGAATTCATTATCATTGACTCTTGGCATCCTGCCTATAATCACACTTTTTGCTGGAAGTTTCATATAATAAGATATATCACTCGTTCATTTATAAAATTATTGAAAATTTTATGCAACTAATTGTATGTCTTCTTCTTTTGCAAGTCTTGCGACAAGATCGTGCTTACCTTGAAGCGTTCTGGAGTGAACAAGAAAGTTTCCACCTGCTTTGCGAAATCTTTTCTCGACTTTTGGAGTTATTGCTTCAAAACTGTCATGTGGCAGTCCAATTATCACTCCTAGTGGTACATAGTCATATCCACGATGTTCCTTGAAGTATTCAAGGACAGGAGGAAGAGCTTTAAGTGAATGTGGACATCTTACAATTCTTGTAAGTGTACCAGCAGGTGTGTAGGCGTCATGTGTATATTTCCCCATCTTTATTTCAACAACATGTGGAATATCCTCAACAACCACAAGGCCATCAAGTTCAGTAGTGTATTGTTTTGTCTTCTTGTCAATTACCCATATATTTCCATTATTTCCCTTTTGAAAGCGATAACTTCTTGTTTCTTCTCCGTCTAGTATTGGAGAGAATTCGATGTTCATATCATTGCCAGTAGATTGTGCTGCTTTTCTCAGTTTTTCCATGGCAATATTTTCTGCATATGCTCCGAGTAAAAAGTTCCTATCGTATAGTCCAGGAGTTTTTCTTGCGCAAATAGTGGTTTTTAGCGCCAATCTAAACATCATCATTTCATCAGATTCAGATAAAGTAATCTTTGATGCAAGAGCACATAGTGATGTCGCAGCTGCTCTTGCTGGAGAATAAACTGCACTTCGAGATATCATGTGAAATGAATTTTTCTTCTATTTAAAAAGTTACCCCTTTAGTGTGACAAATAACACAGATTAAACGAGGCTTTCTACTGGACAGGTATGGATGTTAACCGATACCTTTAAATATGAAACTCGAGGAAAACTAATTCTAGTGGTTAGGGCGAACAGCACATGACGCGTATCGTAAAAATGGAGATGAAGGGCTTCAAATCCTTCGCTAACAAAACTGAAGTCGTATTTGGTGACCGATTCAATGTTATTCTAGGTCCTAATGGTTCAGGTAAAAGTAATGTGCTTGATGCATTATGTTTTGTACTTGGAAAAACTTCTGCAAAAGGACTTAGGGCAGAAAAGTCTGCTAATCTAATATATAACGGTGGCAAGACAAAAAAATCCTCGAAAGAAGGAGAGGTTTCAATCTTTTTTGATAATACTGATAAAACATTTCCACTTGATATAGATCTTATAAAAATTACACGTATAATAAAAGATTCTGGTCAGTCGGTGTATAAGATTAATGATAAGAAACACTCGAGAACAGAAATGGTAGAGATGCTTTTGAACGCAAAAATATCTTCTGATAGCCATAGCATTATTTTGCAAGGCGACATTGTGCGATTCGTTGAGATGTCAACCGTTGAAAGGAGAAACGTCCTTGAAGAAATCTCTGGAATAGGTGCATATGAAGAAAAAAAGCATAAAGCACAAAATGAACTTGATAAAGTTGAGAAAGGTCTAAATGACGCAAAGATAATTTTGACTGAACGTGAACATTACCTTAATGATCTTAAGAAAGAACGGGACCAGGCAATAAGATTCCGTGAATTTGATACACAGATAAAACAAAACAAAGCAACGCTGATACATCTCTCACTGGATAAGAAGACAAAAGAATTAAAGGGGGTCGAAGAAAAGATTGGAGGCCACCAGGGAAAGATAGATAATGTACAAAAGGAGATTGATCGGCTTAAGAGCGAAGCAAAAGAAAGGAAGGATGAAATAAATGGCATTAATAATAAGATTGAGGAGCGTGGAGAAACGGAGCAGGTGGCGCTTCACAAAGAGGTTGAGAATCTTAAGGTCGAAGTAGTTACCAAGAAACAAAGGATAGAGGATCTTGGTAATGAATTACAGCGTCTTGGAGCTCGAAAAGAGCAGCTTGTTAGTAACAGAAAAGATATAGAAAAGAAGATACTAGAACTTAAGTCTCAAAGTAAAGAAACAGACACGCAGAAGTTGCAAAACGCTAAACTGCAAAAGGAAATTACTGATAAAATTACAGCATTTAAGAAAAAACATAAGCTAGAAAGTGCTGCAGATGTTGATGCTGAGATAGAAGATATTGATAAGAAGATAGATGTACAATCTTATGACATGCAAGAATTACGTGTGTCTCAGCAGGATCATATACGCGAAAAAGACCGTCTTGAAATCCAGATTACCAACATGGATGAAAAAATTGACAAAATAGAAGGTCTTGCAAAAGAACATAAAGGTGAACTTGATGCTTTAAAACAGAAGCGTCAGGAGTTCAAAAAAACAACACTTGAGTTGTCTCAGGCTCTATCTGAAGATTCTTCCATGTCAGCACAACTTTCAACAGCGCGAGGTAAGCAAAAAAGAGTGCAAGAAGATGAAGCACGACTTGGCGCAAGGAATGCATCGATTCAGGAAAAAATGGGCGGTGACATTGCAATCACTAAAGTAATGGAGAATAAGTCTAAGCTCGGTGAGGTTGTAGGTACTGTAAGTACTTTAGGAACTACCGACAGTAGGTTTTCGCTTGCTCTTGAAGTTGCTGCAGGAAACAGACTTAAGGGGATAGTTGTACAGGATGATACTACAGCTGCAAGATGCATAAAATATTTACGAGAGAGTAAATTAGGAGTTGCAACTTTTCTTCCATTAAATAAGGTTAGAGGCAGGAAGAAAGATGTTGAATCAGAGAAATTAGCAAAAGCTGATGGATGTTATGGTTTTGCGGTTGATTTAATTGACTTTGATCCTAAATACAAGAATATATTTACATATGTTTTCGGTAGTACGCTTGTTGTAGAAAACATAGATGTTGCACGGAGATTAGGCGTAGGATCAGTGAAGATGGTTACGCTAAATGGAGACGTTTCTGAAAAATCAGGTGCCATGCGTGGAGGGTTTATGAGAACTAAGGGTCGCGGTTCT
>Ga0233437_1004456_pt1 | contig 16461 bp, 16 predicted proteins | sample SI_122_August201_FD_182714 | JGI IMG/M metagenome (GOLD analysis project Ga0233437, IMG submission 182714) | Seawater microbial communities from Saanich Inlet, British Columbia, Canada - SI_122_August2016_200_MG | ecosystem: Environmental > Aquatic > Marine > Inlet | place: Canada: British... | reverse complement strand
TAATCTAGTAGAAGAACAAATAAAACTAGCACAAAAATTGCTAAATGAAGAAGGTATTGAAAAAAATGCTATGCAAAGAATTAGTGAATATCTAAATAATTTTGATGTGTATGAAATATTTGACATAACTATCGAAGAATTTAAAGATTTAATGCAAAAGAAAAATGTAGCTTATAATTTATTTTGGTTCTTAAGAAATCATTTTGAAAATGCAAGAAAGTTAATTAGAACTCTACTTGGCCTTTTTGAAACTGAAATTACTCAATCAGAAACAAAACAAAACGGTATACCTAATCAAGATACTAAGATATTAGAGCTTAGAAAAATAGAATATGAAATCCAAAAAGAAGAAAAAACACTTAGTACTTATTTTAAAGAAGCAAAAAAACTAACACACAATAAATTTTCTATGGGGTTAGTAAATACGGGTATAAAACTTTTTGGTCGCGCTTTATGCCAAACAATTAGTTCACATGTTGAGAGAATTCATAAGACCGGACCTGTCTTACTGGCAATTCATCATCATCATGTAAATGATCTTGTATTATTGTTTAAAGCATCACCAAGAAGACCTCATTTTTTAGCTGATGCAGAATTACTTGATAAACCTCCAAAACTTGAAAAATTTTCACGTGCAATGGGCATTATGCCTTTTTTTAGAGGACATTATAATCAACATGGTGCAAAGAAACTTCACCCAAGTGACATTGAAACAACTATGAAACCTTTTCAAAGATTATATACTAGATTATTTGATGGAAAAACTCAAAAAGCACTTTCTCCAGAAGAAAAAGAAAAAGAAATTGATGAAAAAGTTAAAAAACTCAAAGAAAAATTTGAAGATGAAAATTTTACAACAATAACAAAATGTATTAATTTGCTTAAACACGGAGAATGTGTTGCAGTATTTCCTGAAGGTTCAACCGTTACTAAACCATTTTATGATAGATCAGACCCAAAATTTTGGTATAATGAGAATCCAAATTTTTTAAATCCTGAAAAAGGTGTAGCATTAATCGTAAAATTAGCTCACAGGAAAGGTATTCAAAATATTCCTGTAATTCCTATTGGTATCAGGTATGAAAATAATTACAAAAGAGGATTTTTTAATGTTGGAAAACCTCTATTTTATGAAAATTATATTAATAATGGCGACACAAAAGCATTTCTTGCTAAAATAATGGAAGAAATCTACACACTTTCAACTAACGATGCTCCTACTTGAATTAAAGAAATCATTTAAAAAGAATTTTTATCTCTTCTTTTTAAAATAAAACTAAAAATAATATTTGGATTAATTTTTTGAATGTGAAATTATTTAAATAGAATAGTTATTAATTCTATTTGGTGAATCCAACTATGAAAAAAAATATCTTATTAATTTTAAGTTTAATTTTTATAATTTCTTGTTCTTCTAGTGAAATCATTAGTGTTACTAAAAAAGATATTAATGAAATGGAAATTCAAATATTAATTCCTGAAAAAATAGGTACATATCAATTAGGATATGTTAATAACATAGGATTTCAAGAATTAAATATTGATGAAAACGAATTTATTGATGGAAGAAATTATGGAGTTTTTAATAAAGAAGAAGAAAAATCTGTGTATGTGGTGGCTGCAAAATGTTTTCATCCATTAGCTTGTGCAAAGGATCATATTAATCATAGGAGAACTGAAACAGAGAAAGATGGTCAAGATTTTAATTTTAGAAGATTTGAAAAAAATAATCATAAAATACATGTATTTGAGTCTAACTATGGTGAAATGTATTATTTAGTTATTGGAAACTATTTTTTTCTATTAGGATCTGAAAGAGGAGAGGGAGCAGCTTTAGAAGTATTAAATCATTTAACAAAAATCTACAAACCTACAGATTATGAAGACATTTATCCTAAAATCATTGTAGATTGTGAAGATGATGAAATTAAGTATAATGATTATTGTTGTGAAGATTATAATAATAACAAAGTATGTGATGAATATGATGATGAAATAATTAATGACGAAGAAATTATTTCAGATAATGAAATTGCTTCAGGATGTACAGTTTTTGATCGTTTAGATTGTGTTTATATGGAATTAAATGAAGATTCATATTTAATTGGTCTTAAAAACAATTTAGGGTTTTCAATAGGCATAAAAAACATAATTAGTAAATGTAATAATCATCTAATGTCGGATCAAGATGGATCTTCTGTAGTGATTAATGAAGACATTAAAATTAGAAATAAAGATTCTTTTGGAATAAAATTTGAAGATTGTAAACCTAAAGAACCTGGAGAAAAAATAAGTGAAGCATTTACTTTAGAGTATTTCAATTACAATACAGGTTTAGATTATTCAGTCTCTGGTGAATTAGATGGAATAATTGAATTAGAGATAAAATTAAGACCTATAAATGAAAATTAATGTTTATTTTTTTTTATTTTTTATTCAAACATGTTTTAGTTTGATTAAAGATTAATTTTATATAGAGTTTAGTTATATTTTTTAAAATGAAAAATATAATATTTACATTAGCAATAGTTTTAGCATTGTTTGTTACAGCATGTACAGCACCTCCTGATGATTTGGATAGAGTTGCAATTGAAGATCCAGGAGATTCAACAGAGACTGTTGCTCCGTCAAGTGATGGATTAACAAAAGTTTCTGCTGACCTTAACTTTGAGTTCATTTGAATTTGAAGGATATGGACCTGGAAAAAGTCATATTGGAACTTTTGAAGACGGTGAAATGTATTTCTTATATGACAATGAAGCTTTAGTAGGTTTTGTTGGTGTCATTAACCCTATAACTGTAAAATCAGACTCAGAAGGACTTGATAAACATCTAAAAACTGAAGATTTCTTTAACGTTGAATCATTTCCAAAAATCACTGCAACATCAACAATAATTGATATAGAAAATGGTCAGATAACTGGTGACTTAGTATTCTTAGGAGTAACTAAAGAATTAACATTCCCTGCAACAATCACTGATAGTAGTGTTGAAGCTGAAGTAGTATTTGACTCAACACTTTGGGGAATGAATTATAATGGAGTAAATCCAGAAGTTAGAGTTGCATTCAAATTTGTTGCAGAACCATAGTTACAATTATATAACTTTCATCTTATAAAATTGTAACTTCAAAAATTTAGTTTTGCACAAAATTTTGCATAATTTTTTATTCTATTCTTTTTTAAATATATTAAATGTTGAGAAAAAATCTAGTTTTTAGAGCAACAATCAAGTGGGACATAATATTCAAATCTTTTGTTTTGTTTCTTATTTGCATTAACATTTCTTCTTTAATATTCATGATTCTTCTTTTATTAATTAATGAACAAATACTTTTTGTTATTTTAGGATTAATAGTTCCAATTATAATTTTAGATATTTTCATATTTCCAATATTTAGAGAAATACTTCTAAAATTCATTAAGAAAACTCATAACCAGTTTGAAATTTATACAACTGGAATTAAAATTAAAGAAAAATATTTCAATTGGAAAAACATAAAGAGTATTAGTCCCGATACTGGCAGACCTATGGTTGATAAGAAATACTTTAAAGGACCAAAACTTCCTGTTCTTCAAAAAATATATCTAATTGATAAAAACTATAATGAATACTGTTGTATCGTAGATTATGATTACTTTTCAAAACCAAATAGGCAAAAAAATAATCTAGAAAAAATCAAAGAACTGCTCTTAGGACTTGATAAAATAGATATTATTCATGATTGGGCTCAATTAAGATGACAATTCTATAAAGAAAAATTTATTAACCTGAAGTAACGAAAAAGTTAATATGAATACTATAGTTATGATGACTTTATTGTGTACCATTGCTTTTGTTATATTTATGATTATATATTTAACTCCCTATTTTTCAAAAAAACAAATTAAAAATGGAAAATTTGACATACTTCAATTCATAAATTTATTTTTTGCTCCAATCCTAGTTATACCTTTTTTTTATTATCTAAGAAAAATCATATTTCAAAATTTAAATATTAATTTGATAAGAATAAATTCGGATATTTTTGATTTAGTATTTTTATTCATATTATATTTCTTAGTTCTTGGAAACAGTATACATTCTGTGTGTGTAATACTATCAAAACATATGAAAGACATAGAAAAGCATAAAGTTTGGAAAATAAATGAATTTTTTCATAATACATTTAGTCATTTTTTTTTAACAGTGTCAGCCATGTTAATGTTTTTCTTATTTGTTATTCTAGAAATTAATAGACCATTACTATACCCAATTAATCATATTGAAGTTATTATACTAATTGTGTGTGGTATAATCTTTGGAATTGTTTTAGGTATTGGTTCAACTGAAGGAAGTATTCCAAGATTAATGTTTTATATATTTTATATGCTGTCAATGATAATTGCTGGTGTAGTCATATATCATAATTTATTCTTTAGACACTATCCATATACAATTTTTATTGAAACAACTTTTGTTACAGCAATAATTACATTGTCGTTCTATAAATACAAATTAAAAGGATTTCCAGAAATAGTGGATCATATCTTTTTTGATGAATAAAATATTAAAATATAAAAAAAATTCAATAATTATCCTTTTTTCACAATTAAAAAAACATTTTCTGTCAACAAAGAAAGTTTAATTTTATATTTCCAATTTTTATCTGAAAAATAATTGAGATAATCTCTTTCAAGTGATTTTCCTGAAAAAAATATTTGATCTGGATATGGCCATATCCAACTCAGAAAAGATATTCTACTTATCAAGTACCACATATTCTTAAATAATAAAATATAGGGTACTGCAATAATAGTATAACCATTTTTTTTCGTAATTCTTAAATGTTGGTCAATTATCTTCCCTGGATCTTCAAAATGTTCAATCAACCCATTTGAATGCACTACATCAAATTTTTCTTTAATATTTAAATCTCTAACATCAGCTTCAATTAACTTAAAATTTTTTATATTATTTTTTTTAAAAAATCTATTTGATTTATTCAATGCCTCTTTTGAATAGTCAACAGCAATAACTTTTTTCGCTGTTTTTGCAACTTCACCTAATAAAATTGATGAGCCACAACCTAATTCACAAAAAGTGTCTACATGTTTATGTTTTTTCAATAGAGTGTTTAAATCAACAAATGTGTTATATCTTCTGAATAAATCAAAAATTGACTGTATATATTCATTGTGCCAGAATGAATTCCATCCATCTTGTTGAACAGTTTTTGTTTTTTGTTTTTTTGAAGGAATTAAATTTCGTTCCATATGAAGTAATTACCAAATAAAAACAATTAATAAAGTTTACTAAAGAATCATAATTAAATCAAACCATTAGATAAATTTTAAGAATTAATTACTCCAAACATATAGTTTTATAAAATAATTTTAGAAGTTACAACAACTGAGTTTTCTAAGAGTTAGTAAACTATTTAAGTAAATCACTTATTTCTGACTATATGAAATTATCCAAATTTATTTTTAGAACAATCAGATCTTTCTTCTCTAGAAAAACACCTTATTTTGCCCATTACTGTGTTACACAAAGATGTAATATGACATGTCATTATTGTAAGATTTGGCAAGTTCATCCTCCAGAAGTAGATATTAACACCAGCAAAAAAATAATTGATAGATTAGATAAGCTTGGGATTGCAATTCTTAGTTTTACAGGTGGTGAGCCATTGCTAATGAACACTATATATGATTCTATTAATTATGCTAAATCTAAAGGATTATTTGTTAGAATTACATCAAACGGAACAATGCCACAAAAATCATATGAAAAATTATTAAACACGAATATTAATGCAATTTCAATTTCACTTGATGGGATAAAAGGCAATGACATTCCCATGAGCAAAGTTGGTAAAAAAATTCTTAAAACCATAGATTATATTTACAAAAACAAAGGTAAAAAAATATTTTCTATTTCTACAGTTTTACATTCTAGAAATAAAAAAAATGTAGAAGAAATTCTAAAATATATCAACCAAAAATATCCTGATTTAGGTGTATTTGTTCAACCTGTTGTTGTTGGAATTGGTGACCTTAGAGTTAAAACTGAAAAAAAAGTAAATCCTAGATTTTTAAGAAAACATTCAAAAAATCTATTAAATCCTGATTTTTTTTTAAAAGCTTGTGAAGAATATTACCACAAAAAAAATTTTAATTGGAAATGTAATGGTGGAGAACAGTTTTTTGATATTAAACCAAATGGTAATTTCTGGATTTGTCAAGATTTTAAAACTAAACTAAATATACTAGATAAAGATTTTTTTGAAAAATTCAACAATAAAGAAATTGATTTTACACAAAGAAATAATTGTGCTGGTTGTACATATTCATGTTATTACATTACTCAAAACAGTTTTAATCCAAAAAATATGTTTAGTGGATTTAAAAAACTTCTAAAATATAGAAAAATGTACTAACCACTTTTTTCTAATTTCATCAATATTTACCAAACTCATAATCAAATAACTTCTTCGTTATTTTAAATCCAAAAAATCTAATAATTTCTGAATAGGCATTTTTCACTAGTAATTTAATTAACCCCTCTTTCTCAACTCTTCTTGCTGAATTTGTTACAGATAAATCCATAAAAAAGTGAAACTTTGCACCTTTTCCTTTTAATCTATGGACTAAATCATGCTCTTCGCCCAAAATTAATGATCCATCATATCCACCAACTTTATCAAAAAATATTTTTTTAACAAACAAAAACTGACCTGAAGCATTCCCTTTAATATATCCAAACAATTTATTCAAATAATTTTTAATAAAATAGTAAAATTTTGCTGAAAAGTTATTTGAATCAGGAGTAATTTTTAGTGATGCACAATCAAGTTTTTCAGCTTTAATCTCAGTTAAAAATGTTTCAATTAAATTATTAGCTTTAATTATTACATCAGCATCAACAAAAAGTAAATCTCCATTAGCAATTTTTGCACCATTGTTTCTAGCAACCGCAGGAATTCCACCTTTGACAATTTTACATCCATATTTTTTTGCAATTTGTTTTGTCTTGTCTTTTGAATCATTATCAGAAACTATTATCTCAAAATCTTGAAATGTTTGTTGTTTTAGACTTTCTAACAATTTAGAAAGATATTTTCCTTCGTTATATGTTGGAATGATTATTGAAATCATGAGTCATAAGGAAATTATATACTCTATAAACATTTCTATTGTAAAAAAATTTTATGTCAAATGAGATTTAACATATTCAATTGGTACAGAAATCATTTCTCCAAAAAACTTTGCATCAGTTTCATCAGATAATTTATCATGTAAGTCAGATAGAATTTTTTCTTTTGATCGTCCATATGTAGAAAAACATCTTGCACCATTATAACCAATGCCATGCATAATAAGTCTCAAAAATCCTAAAATATCTTTTTCTTCCAATTCTCCAGCACCTAAATATATGTATTGATTATTGAAAATCTTGGCACCAAATACAATTTCTTTTAGTACCAAATTTTGTTGTTCTTTTCTGTACAAAAACCCTTGCTCAGCATAATGATGCATCCACCCTTGTCCATTTCTTGTTGTTATTAATTCAGATCCAGGACTCATACAATTTTGCATAATAAAAAAATAATCTCTTAATCTACTTTCAAAAAAATCTGTAGATAAAAAATATCTTAAACTTAGATTTGAGTCTCTAATAAGGTCTGCTCCAAAAATTGCATTAGCAAGTTTCTCATCAGGAACCAATATATCTCTTACTAAAACTTTACCTTGAAATTTTTTTGCAAATTCACTATCAACTTCCACTCCCTGAGCTGTGAATCCATTTTCCCTTGCTGCAAAAAGTAATTCAATAAATGTCTCAGCATCTCTCCCAATTCCAAGTTCTAAAACTTTACTTGGATGTTTTCCAACAATCATTGACAATGAACCACTTGTCCTTCCTTCACTTGAATACCCATAATCTTTCCCAATACTTTGAGCTCTATTTAATTCAATTAATTTTTTTACAGAATGCTCTGATTCTAATATTGCTTGCTCTGAACTCAACAATTCAAGTTCCCCTCTTAGATCATAAGTATGAAGATCAAACAAATATAATAACTCACTTGGAAAAGCCATAAATCCCTGGAAATGGCATTTTATATTTAAATAAACTCATTTATATAATTAAAATGATTACTTAAAAAAATGAAATACACAATTCTTGATTGTTACACTGACGAAGCATCAGGTTTAGGTGTACCTCCTTACTTAGGAACTTACCCAAGATATATCTTTGGAGTATTAAAGTCCAAAGGAATTACTCCTGAATATATTACAATTGATGACTTAAGACTTAATTTAATTTATCATGATACCATCAAAGAAGTAACTCCTAAAGATAAGACAAACATAAGAATTTATAATCTAACTAACAAAAAAATAGCACAGATATTACTTGATACAAATGTATTAATTGTTAACTTAGGAGTGCATGTTCCTGGAAAATATCTAAGTGCAATTCCTGGTACACTTAGAGAAATAACTCCATTATTACAAAAATTAAACTGTAAAAAAATACTTACAGGTCCAGCTATTTTTGGCACACAATTAGAAGGTGGAAAACATTCAGAGCAAAACGAATTAGGAATATTTGATGAAATCAAGCAATATGGCTCTGAATTTGGTAACTTTTCAAAATTACAAAAATATGCACTTCTTGGTTGTGAAATAATAAAACAAATCCCAGACCACAGAATAATTGAAATAGAAACAGGTAGAGGATGTAATGTTGGAAAGTGTAGTTTTTGTACTGAACCCATAAAAAATCTATTTTTATTAAGAAATACTAATGACATAGTTGACGAAATTAAAGAATATTACAAACTTGGGTGTAGATATTTTAGACTAGGTAAACAAGCTGATTTCTATTCAATAATGGACCCTGTTGGACTTTTAAGAAAAATTAGACAAGAATGTCCTGATATTAAAGTACTTCATATTGATAATGTCAACCCTGTGTTTGTTGTAGCTGATAAAAAACATGAAATAACAAAAGCAATTATCAAATATTGCAGTTCTGGAAATGTTGCAGCTTTTGGTATTGAATCCTTTGACCCAGTTGTTGTAAAAGAAAACACTCTAAACTGTCCACCAAAAATTGCTCATAAAGCAATTGAAATCATTAATCAATATGGTTCAGTTAGAGGTGACAATGGTCTTCCTAAGTTCTTACCTGGAATCAATATTATTTATGGCCTAGGTCACGAATCAAAAAAAACCCATGAATATAATATAACTGCATTGAAAGAAATTTATAATAACGGTCATATGCTAAGAAGAATAAATATTAGACAAACAGCTATCCTTCCTGATACTATTATGGAAAAGAAATTTGGATCAAAATTCTTAAGAAAAAATAAAAAATATTACTGGAAATGGCGTAATGACATAAGACAAAACATAGATTTTCCTATGTTACAACGATTAATGCCAATAAACACAGTTCTAAAAGATGTATTTACAGAGATTTATGACGGTAAAACTACATTTGGTAGACAAATTGGAACGTATCCTTTAATTGTAGGTATAAAAGAAAGACTACCATTAAGACAATTTGTAGACGTGAAAGTAACAGCACATATGTTGAGAAGTGTGACTGGAGAAGTTGTTGATTAAACTGGTAGGTTTATTAATTATCCACTATAGATTTATAAATAATATGTTACTTTGTAGTGAGAAATGGTAAACTTGCGAAGTCAATTTGATTTAGAAATTGAGCAAATAATAAGAAATAGTGCTCAGCTTCACCATAAAAGGGGTAGATCAACAGCATTCTCTGACGAAATTGTTGCGCCTATCAGACAAGCTAAAGATGTTGCACAAGTTTATACAAATTTTTCACGAATATTAGACGACAAATTTCAACTTAGTGATACTCCTTCAATTAAAAATTTACTTACATATATTGCTACAAAAATTGCAGTAGCTGATGACGATAAAAGAGATATTTTAGTTAGTGCAAGTGTTAGAGCTCTAACTGCAAAATATGGAAAATTTAGTGTAGGCCATCCTTATGATACACTTCATAATAATCTTGGAGCTATTGTAAGAGTGCAAGAAATAGTTGATATTTTAAATCAACCAACAAAGCAAAAGGTTGATGCTAATACAAGATTAGCTATAATAAGCTTAAAAAAAGGATTTAGATCTCAATTAGAAGCATCTTATGGGTTTGGTTATGAATCCCTTGATACTATTGCTACTATGCCACCTTTATCAGTTTTAGTTTCCCCAGGAGTCCCAAAATCCTTTCTAGTACCTGATAAAAGAGCAAGGAATTCTAGCATCCCAGGAGCTGCAGGTCACGGCATTGTATTACCAGTAGAATACCCCGCAAAAATTCCTACTGTATCAGGGGAGATTAGTATAAATATGGTACGAAACATTGCATATTTTGCCAGTTCAATTATGTTAGGTGATGACTTATATGAGGTCAATGGTGGAATCCAACAAGGGTATTACCAAACTACTATTGTACAAGTTCTAGAAAATTTAACTTCACCATGGGAAGTAGCGATTGCTTTAGAAGAAATTTGGAATAATATTATTACTAGACCTACATCAAATGTAGCATTTTATCCTACAAGAAATACTGATAATAACGTAAATTTATATGATACTAGAATTGAAGCATTTGAAGAAAATAAAAATGATTTTATATCCAAAATGGAAGAACTGCCTGGTTTTGTAGAACTAGATTTAAATCTTCAAGAAAGAATCTATCAAAAAATACATGATAGAGAAATATCTTTTAGAAGTACCTTTACAGAAAAATTCTCAAAATATTTACAAGAATAAAAAATTTAAAATTTTCTCAAGGCAGACTTCTAAACCGAGTATTAAGTAATGTCCACTCAAACAATAATAAGAATAATCCTATTGCAAACAAAATGTAAGATGTATTAAATGAGACTTTACCTTCTTCACTTTCACTATCTATATCAGACAATGCTTGATTCAAATCTTGAACAGATTTTATTTCATAAAATTTACCACCTGTTCTTGTTGCAATAATTCCTAATCCTTCCTTATCAATTACAGCAGGTAAATTTATTTCATCAATATACCCAGCTCCACCTTTACCTGTACCAATAGAGATTGTGTTAACTTTCACATGATTATTAATTACATAAGACAAAGCTGTTTGAACACTATCTTCAACAAAAGTCCCAGATGTGTCAGATCCATCGGTAATCAATATAATTGATTTTGATGAATCATCAACGTTAAGCATATTAACACTTGTAATTAATGCTGCTCCAATATCTGTGCCTCCAATCAATTCAATTTCAATACTAGAAATTGCATCTGTTACTTTTCTTAAATCGTCAGTTAATGGACTTTTAACAAAAGACACTCCTGAGAATGATACTACACCAATTTTTGTACTAGATTCAAGAGTTTGTAAAAAATTATTTGCTGAAAGTTTTGCAACTTCTAACCTATTTGGTAAAATGTCTTGACTTACCATACTAGCTGAAGAATCTATTGCAATAACATAATTAGTCAAACTAACCTCTGAGTCATACCAAACAATTGGGCCTGAAATAGCAATAATTAAAAATATAATAGTTAATACCCTTAAAATTAATTGTGCGGTATTCTTTGTTATTAAATGTGTCCCAGTAACACGTTTCATTGCTGCAAAATTAGCAAATCTCATTGCCTTTTTTTTATTATGTTCAAAAAAGTAATAATGAAGTACTACTAAGATAGGAATAACTAATAATAATAGTAATACATATGAATTAGTAAATTCTATCTCCATCGTCCACCTGATCTCTTCAAAAATTTAAGCAAAGGATTAAAATAACTTTCATCAGTTCTTAATTCAAGTAATTTTGCTTTGCAGCCATGAAACACCTGCCTTAATACTTGTACCTCTTTTTCATTATAATGTTTGTACATATTCAAATATTCTTTTGAATCAATATATATGGTCTCATCTGAATATGGGTCCTGAAGCACAAATTGTCCATCCATCGCAGGTAATGTAATATCTATTGGATCTCTAATCATTACACCCACAACTTCATGTACATGTGACATTATTTTTATAAATTTGGCTAAATCTTTTTCAATCCCAACAAAATCACTCACAATAAAAATTAATGCTTTTCTATCTAATAAACTCATTACTTGATGAGCTGCTTTACTAAAATTTTTTTGTCCACCGTAATTTTTAGGGTCAGCAATTTCTCTTGAAAAAAGATGGAACTGTTTTTTACCAAGCATTGGTTTAATCATCTTTGAAACTCCATCATTAAACAATGCAAACCCAACAGAATTACTACTTGACAAAATTCCATTAAAAAGTGAAGAAACAACTTCAGCAGTATATTCGCATTTAAGTTGTTTAGTTGATGCAAAAAGCATACTTTCACTTGTATCAATCAAAAAAAATGCATTAAAATTTACATCGAGTTTATATTCCCTAACTAATGTTCTTTGTGATCGTTGAGATGCTCTCCAGTCAATTCTTCCAGCATCATCCGTTGTTGTGTAATCTCTATAATCTTCAAATTCTATTCCTCTCCCCTTTAAAGAAGATGCCAATTCTCCAGACATAGCAGTAGTTAAAAGATTCCTTTTTACATTAAGTGTTACTTCTTTTAATCCAGGTATTAGATTTGCTTTAAATTCTTTTAATGGCATCTATATAAAATTTACATATTAAGAATATAAATACTTTTTGAATTATTAATAAAATTAAATATGGAGTTTTTGTGATAAAATATATAAACTTTAAATCATCTGATAAAAAATACATTACAAAAATATCGAGGTATAAATTATAATGGAAATCTCATTTACTGATATGTTATCAAAAACATTTAACTTTTATTTGAAAAATATAAAAACATATTTCAAAACGTTATTGGTTCTATATGTACTTCCAAATTTTATAGTAAATACAATAATGATCTTACTTTTTACAGCTATTGGATTTGGATTTGGAGCAATTAATAATCTAGGTGATACTGGAAGTATTGTATTAAGTGTGTTAGGTGGTGGAATCTTTGCTGTATTTTTATTTACATTGATACTTATATCACTAATAATGACTGTATCAATTATTAAATTAACAATTCACTTAAAGAATGGAAAAACACCAAAAATTTCAGAGTTATTTCATGAATCTTTGAGATATTTAGGTTCAATTATTCAATTTTCAATAATAATGATGGCTATAACTTTTGGATTAGCAATAGTCTTTATTGTGCCAGGTACTTTAATGATAGTATTTGAATTATTTGGTTCAATAATTCCAGGAATTTTAATTTTAATTTTTTCAATTTTAATTCTTTTCATTATTTTGACCTATATAAGAACAAACTGGGTTTTTTCATACTTAAGCATAATTATTGACAAAGTACCTGTAATTAAATCATTTAAATATTCAAAAGGCTTGGTTAAAGGTAATTGGTTGCGAGTCTTTGGATATAACTTACTATTTGGACTTATAGTATCAGGGGCAATGATGGTCATAATGATCCCATTAATGTTTCTAATTGTCTTGTTATCACTTATCCCAATATTTGGATCAATTGCAACAAATGTCCTAAGTGATTTGATGATGATTTTGGTTTTTCCATTAAGTTTTATTTTTTTAATTGAATTTTATTTTAATATGAAAAAATTAAAGCAACCAAAAAAAATGGTACAAAAGAAAAAATAGTTTTTTTTATTTTCTTTAAAATTATTTTTTATTACTTAGTTATAATTAAAAAAATTTAAATAGTTGAATTATTCAAAATATAATAAAATGGCAGCGGAGGTAATTGTAATGGTATTATTTGTTCTAGGATTTTTTGCATTCATGTTTTTTATGGTAATCCTAAGTAGCATAAAAATTGTTCATCAATACGAGCGTGGAGTTAAATTCACACTTGGTAGATATTCTGGGGTAATGGGTCCTGGAATGAATCTAGTCTTACCTGTATTACAAACATGGGAAAAGGTTGATATCAGAGTAATGGTAGTAGATGTACCAGACCAAGATTGTATTACAAAGGATAATGTAACTGTAAAAGTTAATGCAGTTTTATATTACAAGATTAAAGGATCAAAAGAAGCTATTCTAGAAGTTGAAGATTACCACAATGCAATCTCACAACTTGCACAAACTACAATGAGAGATGTTGTTGGTGAAGTAGAACTTGATCAATTGTTAACAAACAGAGATGCAATTTCATCAAGAATTCAAACTATAGTTGATAAAGCAAGTGACCCGTGGGGTTTACAAGTTCATAGTGTCGATCTAAAACACATTGAATTACCTAAGGACATGGTAAGAGTCATGGCTAAAGCTGCTGAAGCAGACCGTGAAAAAAAGGCAGTCATTATAAAAGCTGAAGGTGAAGTTATTGCGTCATCCAACATGGCTAAAGCTGCACACACACTGAGTCAATCACCTGGAGCTCTTCACTTAAGAACACTTCAAAGTCTTAATGATTTATCTAGTGACCAAAGTAACACAGTTATATTTGCAGTGCCACTAGAAATACTTAGAGCATTTGAAGGTATAAGCACTAGAAAACGTTAATTATTAAATATTTTTTTTCTTAATTATTTTTCCTACAACTATCATTAATATTGCAGAAATATTTGTTCTAATTATTATATCAAACATAAAATCTTGAAAAAATTTATTTGGAAATAATAAAATCATATTACTAAATCGTGGGTCAAATGCATAATTTTCTACAAAGAATATTTTATGAAAAGCTTCAAACAAAAAGTCAAATCCAAGCAAAAAGTATATGAGTCCAAAAAATAAAAATATTGAGATTGTAATTGTTCCCGTATAAAAAAATAATTTATCAAATATTTTATTTCCTTGAATAAAATTAAAAACTAAAAAAAACAAAACAATGATTAGAAAAACAATTAATATTAATCTTAATATATTTAAAAAATCTTTTACATCCTGCAAATGACTTACTTCATCTGGTTTAAAAAAATTTGAATCTAGTTCATTATCCGATTCAAAAAATCCCAAAATACTTTTGGTTGCATTCAACGCAACATCTTGTTCAAATATATCATATACCTTATACTGTTGATATTTTTTATCATAATAATTTATATTATGAATCATAAAAAATGTAATTGATAATAAAATAACAATTGATAAGAATAAACTTACAAATTTATTAGTTAATTTATGCATAGTAATATTTGCCTTTACTTTTTTGTTCTCTGTCTTTTACAGATTCTAATTTATTTATCCTTGGCCTATAACTTGTTTCATCACGCCTCATTGAAATATTTAAATTTTCAAGTAAATTGTTCATTCCCTGTTCCATGTCATATGGACCTGATACTGTCCCTTTAACTGCTGCTTCACCTTCAAAGACTAACAATCTATCTGATAAATAATCTAAAAATAGTAAATCATGATCCACTACTAAAGCTGAAATTTTTCTTTGTTCAACAATGGTTGAGATTACTTTTGAAACTTTTAATCTTTGTTCAACATCCAAATATGCTGAGGGTTCGTCCAATAAAATTAAGTCAGCATCCCTAGATAATGCTAGACATATTGCAACTCGTTGTAATTCTCCACCTGATAATTCAGAAATTTTTTTCAAAAATAATTGCTTAATTGTAAGTGGTTTAATTAATTCATTTTCATACTTTTCAATGGCGTCACTAAGAACTACCATAACAAGCTCTTCTGAATTTGAATCTAAATACTGAGGTTTGTATGAAACTTTAACTTTCAAATCAAGTTTACCTGTGTCAGGTTCAATTGCACCTGCTAAAATTTTTACAAAACTTGTTTTTCCAATTCCATTTTCTCCCAACACTCCAACTTTTTCATAAGTATTTAATTCACCTTCTTTTGCAGTCAAATCAAAATTACCTAATTTTTTTGTGAGTTCTGGCCATTTAGTTAATTGGGTTGTTTCAAATGCTTGCTTAAGAGACCTTATATCAAACTGTATCTTGTGATTTCTAAATCTTACATTCTCTTCTTTCAAATACCCTTCTAAGAATGAATTAATACCGTTTTTTGTTGGTCTTAATTGAGACACAACACCATATGCACCATTAGCCCCATACATAATATGAACCATATCAGCCATATAATCTAATGCAATCAAATCGTGTTCAATTACAATAACTGCTGTATCTTTATTAGCTAAATTCCTAATAGCTTGAGAAATCTTTAATCTTTGTTTAATATCTAAATAACTTGTAATCTCATCAAATATATACACATTAGCTTTTTTTAAAAATGTAGCAGCAATTGCAACTCTTTGCAATTCTCCACCTGAAATATTAGAAATATTTCTATCAAGAATTTTGTTTAATTCAAATTGTTCAGAAATTTCATCCAACCTGTCTGTTTCATTTACTTTTTCTAAAAGTTCTTTAACTTTACCAGAAAACTGTTTTGGAATCATATCAACATGCTGAGGTTTATATGCAGTTTTAATTTCACCTT
>Ga0233437_1004454_pt1 | contig 16465 bp, 14 predicted proteins | sample SI_122_August201_FD_182714 | JGI IMG/M metagenome (GOLD analysis project Ga0233437, IMG submission 182714) | Seawater microbial communities from Saanich Inlet, British Columbia, Canada - SI_122_August2016_200_MG | ecosystem: Environmental > Aquatic > Marine > Inlet | place: Canada: British... | reverse complement strand
ATATTATAGTGTATTGCCGCGTTCGGGCTTGTCCAACATCAGGATAAGATTGTAGTTCGCTTCACTCACACAATCTATCCTTATTTGTTAGAATACTTTAAACGACGACTGCCAGTATAAACCACAGTCACGTATGGTTTTTAATATGTAATATGTAAATAACTCCAAGAACCAACAGATAAGCTACCCGGAGGTTTTACCGGTTAAGTGATAGTTAGAATCACAAGAAATAATCAATAAGACAAATAACCAAATGACCGATTCACGAACCACCTCGAACGTAACGGACATAATAGCTATTACTCTTTGGGTGACTGCCCATGAAACCGCTGGCGAAGTGTACATACGAAGCGCGGCTCGGTTGGTACGTAGGGGTAGTGGACGACCAGTAGTACGAGGAATGAAGTTCAGGAAATTTGTTTTTAATCCTGTAGGCAGATCCTAATTCATCCTCATTTGGCAATCGCCAATCATCGTAACCAGCCAATTCCAACCCGCCACCAAAAAAACCACCTTCACAATATTTTTTTGCTTTTGACCATATTATATCGCCTGATTCTCCCTTCTGCCACATCAGACCGGTTTCCAAATCAACTACAGTTTTATTATTTACTTTCACTCGTAACACTGTTTTTCTAGGTTGAGTTAATTCAGGCGATGATTTTATCAGCTTGTTTTTGGGACGTTCTGTTTCTTCGGAAAGCTTTGGTGTTGTGATTTGAAAGCCATCGACCGAAGGCACTCCGCTCTTTGGAAAAGGTTGAGTAGTTTGTACAGATGTTTTTAGTTTTCTTGTAAGTTTTTCAGCTAGTTTTTTCAAAGATTGCCGAAGTTTTCTTAAATTACCATCATGGTCAACAGATTTTGTTGCCACAATGGAACCATCCTTAATATCCATTATTTTGGCTGAAATGACATAATAATCTTTATCCATTTTTCTCAGTGAATTAGATATCACCCGATCAACACCAAGTTGTTCACCAATTACAGTTGCACAAGTATCTCTTGTACATCCCATTGCCTGTTGGATATCATCAGGATTCATTTTATCAATATCAGAACTTGAAGCCATTTCAAAAACGTCAATTTCACCCAATGATTCCCTAAACATTTCGCTAATTATCTTTCGTTGGTTTTTATTAAGAACGTCTGATTCTATATCTAGTACTGCCACCAGAGTTCTTCTACGGTATTGAGTTTCAAAAACAACGGATGCTTGATCAATAATCTCACCTGTCATTATACCTTTTATAGCTTTTAGACTTAGAGTTGCAAGGCTTCCTTCTTGTTTATAGGCACCTTTAATAAATACTGTATTCCCTCCGGATACGCCCGCCAAGCTTTCGGATTCATCAATCAATTTAACTTGTGAAAACTGACTTCCAAAAGCAAAGTACATTTCCGTTTCAATTTGTTTCGAGAGCTGATCTTTTTTCTGAGAGTGATAATTGATGATTCCGCTGATAACGATTTGTCTGTTATTAGATATTTTGCTTGAAAACTTAAAATACCTTGCTGCTTCAGTCATAGCTTCTCTTAAGGAAGTACCCGTGACAACAGCAGCAAAAGAAAGCATAAAAATTAAACTAATCAGAATCTTCTTCATTATTCTCCTTTTATCTTCTCTTTTACCTTTGGTTTAAACAAATAGTAAGAAATTCCAATTACCAACTTGCTATTTTGATGTTTCCGTAATTTTATAACGCTGGCATCAGTTGCCTCTGCTCTTGATTTCGCCATATGACAGGCTTGATTTGAGTACAAAATCTGAATCTTCCAAGCGATAAAGCGGTCAACTGAATGTACTTGTTGTACTTTTTATTATTATTTTAGTATTTTATTGACCATTTTAGCTAATATAGCTATTATCAATTTAAATTATAAATGGAGAACCAAATGCAAATTACAGCTACTGAATTAAAAAACCGACTAGGTCAGTATTTGGATGCTGCTGAAACCGATCCCGTAATTGTTGAAAAATCTGGCAGAATTAAATCTGTACTTATTTCAAACACTATGTATGAAAAATTCCTCAAATATGAAGACGCATATTGGGGACAACTAGCCAGAAAAGCCGAAAAAGAAGGCTATCTTGGTGAAGCTGCCTCAGAAAATCTTCTAAAAGAGGTTTAGTTTATGTTGAAAATTGACATCACTAAATCTGCAGGGAAGTTTATAAAAAAACTTCCTCCAAAACAATATCGTCAAGTCGTAAGTACAATTTTCAACCTTAGAGAAAACCCAACGCCCCAAGATTCAAAAAAATTAATCGGATATTCAGAATATTACCGTGTTGATATTGGTGAATATCGAATAATCTACAGATTTGACTCTGAAATCTTATACATCGCCCTTGTCGGTAAAAGAAATGATGATCAAGTTTATCGACAGTTCAAACAAAGCAATCGTTAATTTTCATAGCACAACGCTATTCTCACCTGCCGCAAACGGGTGCCGCAGGCGCGCGGTTGTGGTCAGGTGAAGAAATTTGTTGTGCTATATTTAGTTATACGAACTCAATTTTTAATCTTTTACCAATTATATGAGCTGCTCTTTCAAGTGTCTGCAAAGTAATAGAAGTATTATTTGGATCAAGCAGTCTATCAAGTGATGATCGGCTTGTATTCATTTGTTTTGCCATTGATGTTTTAGATATTTTTCTTTCCTTCATCAGCGCGTCAACTTGAAATGCTATAACTCTCTTAATTGCTGTAGCTTCAGTATCTGCTAATAAACCTTCATCCTTCAAAAAATCATCAAAGTTGCTTCCAATATTTTTATGTTTCATGCTAACCTCCAAAACTCTTTAATCGTTGTTTAGCTAATTTCAGATCGTTGGTTGGTATTTTCTTTGATTTCTTGATAAATCCATGAAGTAAAACCATTGTGTCATCACTTACTGTAAAGAAAATTCTGGCAATTCGACTTACCAAAGAGACTCTAACTTCCCATAAATCTTTTTCGAGCTTACGGACAATGGGCATTCCTATAGGCCAACCAAACTGAACAGTTTTTATTTCTTCCCCAATTGCTTTCTTATCTTCTCTTTCAAGCTCCTTAAGCCATTTACATACTGGCTCGTCACCTAAATTTGTCGTATAGAATGCTACTTTTAATCGGAAATTTATGTTCATGAGTATTATTGTACCAATTATGGTACTTATTGCAATGGGGAAAACTAGTTTTTTCGTGTTTTATTCAGTATGGAAGCAGCACAACGCATGTTTCACCCGCAGCCCACGCTGAACTAAACTGACACGGTAATAACGTGATGAAACACTGGGTAACAGTGGGCCGCCGAATGTGCGGGGCTGTCGGGTGTAAATAATTGTTAGCTGCAAATTTGATTATGTAGCATTTTCTTGAAATTGTGGTGCATCATCGCCAATCACATCCCATGTTGGCTTGCTGCTCAACCATATATGATCACGAACCCCGACTTCAGGATCTTCGTCCAACAGACCAGCGGGAACGAACCACATGGTTTTGTCTGTATTCATGTGCGGCAGTGGGGAACCACAATTCGAGCAGAACGCAGTACCCCAACCATCAGGTTTGGAGTATGTTTTAATGTTTTCACGACCTGAGATCCAGACGACATTATCCGGTCTTGCCCAATGGACAGCATTTGAACCGGTACCAGAGACTTTACGGCACTTTGAACAATGACATTTGCCGACAGCACTGATTCGCCCTTTGAGTTCAAAAACACATTCCCCGCACAAACAACTCCCTTTCATTTCTCTCCTTTAAAAAGCACGCTAACACAAGTGTCAACGGACTATTGAGGAGCGCAGCGACGAAAAAGTTCCGCTGAACACATTTGTTAGTGAGCGATTTTGAATACAAGCTTGACTAATGTGTATTTACACACTATTATGTATCCAGTGAGTTTATGATAAAATGTTGAGTCCAAGAGACATGACAAAAACAGACAAGAAAAATCAAAAGATTAGAAGAAATCCAGGGAATGTCAAATTCCAAGATTTCATATCCTGGCTTGAGGATAATGGATTTTCTCTTGATAGAATAAATGGCAGTCATCATATTTTAGTCCATCCAAATATTGAAACCCCAATCAACGCACAGAAAAAGAAAGACGGGACAGCAAAAGCGTATCAAGCGTATCAAGTGAAGCAAGCAATAAAGATTATTGATGGAGAATGAACATGAGCATGGAATACACTGTTAAGATTTTTCCTGATCCTGAAGGAGATGGAGATTTTATTGCCGAAGTTGAAGAACTCAAAGGATGCTCTGCATTTGGGGCAACTCCCAAGGAAGCGTTACAGGAAGCAGAAATAGCCATGAAGCTTTGGATTGAGACTGCAAAAAAATATGGAAAACCAATTCCAAAGCCGAAAAGTCAAATTGTCAATGAACCAAAAAAGAGATTTAACGTCATGTTTCCCGAATCTCTACTAAAAAATGTAGATGAATTTCGAGGAAAACATGGCATGAAAAGATCAGAATTACTTGCTGCTGCCGCCGAGCAATTCATATCTTCTTCTCACTAACGTTTACATAGCCGGCGCTCGGTTTGCGTCCGGTTGATGTGTTTGTTGTGCAAAAATATTTAATTAAAGATATTAATACTAAAAATTTTCCAAGCGTACATTTAATTACCAGATACTTGCTTCAGTTTTTTTAACATTTCAGATAAATCTTGTTTGCTAAAAAATACACCGTTTAATATCACACCGGCAATTTTCGTTGTATTACTAATATTTTCTAATGGATTATCTTCTAATAAAACTAAATCTGCAATTTTTCCAACTTCTATTGTTCCATATTTATCTGTCTTACCTAAAAACTCAGCAGCATTAATTGTAGCTGTTTGTAATGCAGTCAAGGGCGGTAATCCAGCCTCAACTAATAATTCCAATTCATCATGCAAGCTAAATCCTGGAAAACAAAAAGGATTGAGTACATCCGTACCTGCAATAATTTTTACTCCAGTTCGATACATATCACCGACTATGCGCTGCTTATGCTTGAATATTTTGCGATAAAATATCCAATCTTCATCAGTGTTATCTACCGTGTCGGGGTTACGATTTGCATGCCAATGGCTTGTTATTCCGGTAGTCAGGCATTTAAGTCTTTCTTTATCAATCTCGCTCCTTTCCCTTAAATAGGCCATATTACGTGATATCGCTAACGTTGGAGATTGCCAAGTATTGTTCTTGACAAATGTACTATATAAAATTTTTGCTTGATCACCACCATATCCGGCAAGAATTTTATTTAGCATTTCAAGCTCAATAGACGGTGTTTTTTCTTGATCACGATATTCTGCGACGATTCTGTTATAACTATCCGATGTACCAGAAACCATTTTCTTAAGGTGCTCCATGCTCTTTTGCCCGACATTTGAAGCTTCCAGTAAGGTTACACTGAAAGGTACATGGCCAACAAAAGGGAGCCCCAGTTTTTTAGATTCGTCTGCAATAGCAAAATAGGAAGCTCGGTCTAAATTGTTATAAACCTTAATAAAATCAGCCCCTCTGGTTTTATATTGCTGAACTATACGACGACCATACTTAGCATTCGGTATCTCAATAGAGTTTTCCCAGAACTTCGGTTTCCCATCAAGAATTGGACTTCCGACAACGGTTTTGGGTCCGATAAATGTAGTTTCATATTGTTTTTTTCTCCAGATATAATGCTGATACTTACCGAGCATTTGTCGTGTACCTGTCACTCCATTTACGATAAAAAGTTTTAGAAATCTTTCATCATACCAATGTACATGCATATCCCATAACCCTGGGATAAGAAATGTACCTGACGCATCAACAACATTATCAGGTGGCACTTCCAGATTTTTTGCAAACGAGATTTGATTAATGAGACCATCAACAATTAGCACTCTTACTTTTGAGTGAATCCTCCCATTTGTTACATCAATTAAATTAACATTTTTGATTAAAAGAGGATTTGCATAACAAGTTATAGTGAAAAGTAGGAGTGTGGATGTAAAAGTAATTAAAATAATTTTTAGTAATTTTGTCATAACCTTGAATTTCTAATTGAAGGAATACTTTTTGATTTTTTATAAGTAAAAAGTACAACGCTTAACTCAGCGGCGGCCTGCACTGAGTCTAAATATTGAATTGAAAGTGATTGGACTGCATAACTTAAATCAAATCGTGCGCTTATGCCGTCCGCTGTAGTTTTTTGTTGGGATTTTATATTTGTCTTAGATGTACACCTGTATCGATTCTCTGACCAACATGTCTATGAATCACTTTCATATATTCTCTTCCTGTTTTGGTTCTTCGTCTTGCAACAAACCGTATTACTCCAAGTATCTTAACCAAAATTTCAGGTTCAATAGTAGGCATATTTTTAGTTATTGCTTTCTCTACTTGATTAAACCCATTCAAGATCACTTCACTAATTGAATCAATTTTCGGATCTTTAAAGTAATATCGATCAATTAACAACTCGACTATTCTTATTGCATCCTTATCTCCCAAACTGTAATTATTTTCGTGATCGTAAGTACATAATGCCCCTTCAAGTACATTTCCATAGTCTTCTAATTCGGAATTTCCATCCATATCAGAAACTTTATAAGAGGGTACTTCATTGTAATTCCGTTTAGGTTTTTAGTAAAATGCGCACTCGGAGCATAAGTCATCATTACGAGTATTTCCACAACACAAACTACAAATCAATTCATTTGAAATTAGACAGCGTCTTTTTCCCTTTTTTGTCTTACAAATAGGACATTTTGCCATAAGTATACTCGTTGTTTTAAATTTGGATAATGATAATACGTTTATTGCATCCCAACAGTGAATTCGACAGAAATATAAAATGTGGTGCTAGACATATTCTTTCTAATGCCATATATTATATATCTGTCTAGTATTTCGTTTAATTTGAAAGTTTCTTGAATTCCCCTCAAGTGTAGAGAAATGGACTCAAAAAATCAAGATTATAAAAAGAGTGCTGATATTAAAAGATTTTGGGATCATTATATCCAAATTTTGCTTTCAAAAAAAATTCATAAAAATGCCGTTAGATGGTATGTAATCAGAGTTGAGCAATATCTTGAAATACATACGAATAAAAAGTTAATTGAGCATAATACGCAAGATGTAGAAGCCTATTTCCAAAAAATAGGCAGGAACAAACATTTATTATCCTGGCAATTTTATCAGGTTATCCATGCTATACAGATTTTCTTCGAAGATTTTTTAAAAACTGATTGGGCAAAAACATTTAAATGGGAATTTTTGATCAATTCGGCAAAGCAACTTGAAAATGGACAACCGACCGTCGTCCGAAGTTACTCCTCAAAAGAAGGACCAGAAACTACACCCTATAACTCGCCAAAGGATGAAACCTTAAGCCCCGGCGATCTTGAACTCCTGGAGAAGGTTCGAAGTGAAATACGACGAAGACATTATTCTATTCGTACTGAACAGAGCTATGAAGCCTGGCTTAGGAGATTCATCGGCTTTAACATTAATAAATCACTTAAAGAAATGGGAAGCCCGGAGGTGATATCTTTTTTAGAATATCTGTCCGTAAAACGTCATGTTGCCGCCAGTACTCAAAATCAAGCCTTAAATGCAATCATCTTTTTATATGATCAGGTATTAAAAAAGCCCCTTGGAGATATCGGCACATTTGTAAGGGCTAAACGGCCCCACCGCCTACCCGTTGTATTGTCCCGATCAGAGGTGGCATCTTTACTAATTGAATTGAAAGATGAGGTCTTTGGTTTAATGGCAGGTTTGCTTTATGGAACCGGCATGCGGTTAATGGAATGTATACGATTACGTGTCCAGGATATTGATTTTGATTATAATACTATTCTGGTTCGCGATGCAAAAGGCCAAAAAGAAAGAGTTGTACCCTTGCCTGATAAATATAAAGCAGCGATTCGAAAACAGCTGGATAAGGCGAAAGAACTCCACTTCAAAGATTTACAAAACGGACAGGGTGGTGTTTATTTGCCGAATGCCCTGGAAAATAAATACCCAAATGCCAATAAAGAGTGGAAATGGCAGTATGTCTTTCCGTCTGGAAGGCTCTCCATCGACCCCAGGTCAGGGCTAACCAGGCGTCATCATCTCCATGAAAATGGATTACAAAAAACGATTAAAAGAGCCGCTGAGTCTGCGGGGATAAGCAAAAAAGTAAATTGCCATGCCCTCAGGCATTCTTTTGCTACGCATTTGCTGGAAGCAGGGTATGATATTCGGACAGTTCAGGAACTATTAGGACATGCGGATGTTTCGACAACTATGATTTATACACATGTATTAAATAAACCAGGTTCGGTTGTTATTAGTCCTGTCGATACCTTGTAAGACTGAACGCTTACTATCAAATAGGCTTTTCATTCTCATTACCGAAATCAGGGTACAAGTAACAAAAAAAATACATGTCCCCAGATTTCTATTGCATAAAATAAGCTCAATGGATTTGAAAAGCGCTATAAAATCAATTAACAGATATGATAAGCAGAAGTTGTTTTAATCAGGACATAAATTATTTTGACACAGGACGAAATAAATGGCTAGAAAACATAAGGACTGAAAGTCTGTTTTTTGAAAGCTTAAAGCGAGCTTAAATTATATTGTACCGCTAAATAAGGTTTCATGCGATTAGTCTCATATTCATCGTAACAAGTACTTTTAATTTTCAGATTTAAATATTTAGCCACTTACCATCCTAAAAGGAGTTACCATGGAAAAACGACCCATTGTTTTAAAAGCCGGTACTGAAAATCCACATCCCGTAACTGGAATCGAATATCCGATCCCGGAGTGTCTGAATAGCCTTCGGAAGGTTGCAGATGTGATGGTTGTAAATGATGAAAATGAAACAACGATTTTAAATGCTATTAAAGGTGTAAGTGTATTAATGATCACCTATGGGCAGGTGACCCGGAAGGTTATCGAAGCAGGTTTACCGACCTTAAAAGCCGTTATTAAATTGGGTACCGGTATTGATTCTATCGATATTGATGCTGCCAAAGAAAATGGGGTTCGGGTAATCAATTGCCCGGATTATGCCCAAAATGCCGTGGCTGAAGGGGCGTTTTTACTGCTGATGAATTGTATGAAGAAATTTGGACCAATACACCGGTTTGTTAATGAACAGGGATGGATGGGACCCAGTGAGCGAAATAAAGGCCGAAATTTAGAAAAAAAACGTATTGGATTTGTGGGGCTGGGGCATATAAATTCCCGATTTGCATGCATGTGCCAAGGATTTGATATGGAACTTCAGGCCTTCGACCCCTATGTGAATCAAACAACCATGGAAACGAAGAACATCACTAAAGTTGAACACTTAGATGATTTGATGACGTCCTCCGATGTGGTGGCTGTCTGCCTCCCTTTAAATAATGAAACTGACGGTCTTATTTCAGAAAAACGTCTGAGACTGATGAAATCCAGTGCTTTTTTGATCAATGTTAGTCGTGGTGCCATTGTTGACGAACAGGCTTTATTAAAGGTTCTAAAAGAGCGCTTAATTGCAGGGTGTGGGTTGGATGTCTTTTCAGGCGAACCTCTTCAAAAAAAAGGTCATCCGCTTAGTGAGTTCTTGTCAATGGATCAGGTGGTGATCACTCCGCATTTAGCGGCCTGGACTCATGAAACATGGGAACAACTGCAACAAGAAGTTTACCGAAACGTCATGGATGTTCTTGAAGGTAGAGACAGTGTTATTATCTCCTCTGATCCCCGACTGCGGAACCAATCTGGATGTGTCTATCCGAATCAATATTGATACAAATGACCTTTTGATATCGAAAAATAGATTTTAAGATACAGGGTATAAGCATTTTTTTTTAACAGTGTTGTGTCAACGAACAAGTCTCGGATCAGTTCTGCTGAAATCAGGGTACACGTAACAGCTTGATACTTTAATTTTAATGAAGTACCAGGTTTGAACATGTCCCTAAATTTCCACTAGATTAATGGCATCGTTCATAGTAGCCATCACACTAACTTTTGATAGATTTAACCCTTTTTCTGAGGTTATTCTTGCAATTCCTTATAATAAAAGACATGAATATATTGGATCGATATTTTTGATTTGATTTATAACAATGAACATTCTTATTGTCTGCAAAATCAGGGTACACGTAACACAAAAAGTACATGTCCCCGAATTTTGCTATCCCTCCCAGTGATTAATTGTGTCAATAACAATGAAGTTTGCTATAAACACAATTGGATATTTGTTGCTTGGTAAAAAAACCATGGCTGAAACTATCAATGTTAAATAGAGAATCATTATGTACTCAAAACTCGCTAGTATCGAGTTCACAAATCAATGGGATTGTCCCGATGCATCACATACTGAAAGGGTCTATGTTCCCAATGTAAATTTTTGGCGAGCTTATTTCCCTGTAGGGATAGACAAGGGATGGGAAGATCTTGAAATAGGAGCATCCTTGTCTCATCAATTTGAAGCAGGCGAGCTAGTAGTTCCCTGGTCAGAAAAAAAAATCTATCGGGCTTATGATAGTCAAATTACAACAGAATGGAGTAATGGTGAAAAAATTGTTTTTGCTCCTGGCCGGTATTTTTCGAATGGCTTGTTACCAAAACTAGGTTTCCCTCCTGATGATCGTGGCTTGTTTCGCGTGATTTCTCATGAGAACAGGAAACTAATATTCGATTTCAATGCACCACTGGCAAAATATCCCCTTAAGTTAACCGGTAAAATCTCAAAAATAGCTCGGGATAAAACTGAAAGAGGTGGGCAGGCGCAGGATATAATGCAAACTATGACAAGCAATGGTTTCGGGATGCAAGCCAGACTTGATCAGGTTGCGACAGAATTTTATGCAGACAACCCTTTTCAAACAGAAAATGAAGAAGATGATCGTCTTTTTTATGAATCAACGCGTTTTGTTGATTATGTGGACTCAGAGGCGAGTGATAATATATCCGAAATTTACAACCGGTTTCTTGACTCCGGAATGAAGGTTTTAGATTTAATGAGTGGTTGTGCATCCCATTTACCTGAAGATAGGCCGACAATTGAATTAACCGGACTTGGACTTAATGATGAGGAATTAAATAAAAACGCTGCTTTGCATCATCGAAAGATTCACGACTTAAATCAAAATCCGATAATCCCTTTTGAGGACCAGCAATTTGATTTGGTCATCTGTTCCCTTTCAATTGAATACTTAACTCAACCCAAAGAGATCTTTAAGGATATTGCCAGAATTCTTAAACCAGGGGCACATTTGATCATTACTTTTTCTGATCGCTGGCTCGCTCAAAAAGTTACCCGTATTTGGGAAATGTTATACGCTTTTGAACGCATGGGTCTCGTTACAGACTTTTTTAAATCAACAGGGCGATTTGAAAACCTGTCTACTGAAAGTGTTCAAGGATATTACCGACCCTATAATGATCCGCTTTATAGGGAAAAACGAGAATCTGATCCCATATTCGCGGTCTGGGGACAGTTGAAGGCATAAAGGTTAAAAGCTTAAAAAAAAAGGGGACATGATTCAAGATCATGTCCCCTATTTTAGTTATTGTCGATAATATTTATCGATGGGTATCTACTAGTGTTGTGTCAATAACCCTGTGTCGGATCATTTCCGCTGAAAACAGGGTACACATATTAGTTTAATACTACTATTTTAGTGATGTTCCAGAATGTGTACATGTCCCCTAAATTCAGTTAGATTTATTGCTACTGTCAATAGTTGACATGACACTAGGAAAGAATCGTTTTATTCTTAGGGTCATATAGTGCATCAGCTGTAACAACCGCCTGGACCTGCTCACCAAAGATTTCAACAGAGAGTTCAGTTCCTTCCTTTGCCAATTCTAATGGTAAATAGGTGTAAGCAATGTTCTTAGAGATATAATGACCATAACCAGCGCTTCGTAAACGAGATACGGTTTCTCCCTGACTCAAAACGGCTTCCCCACCATACAGCGTGAGATAATCTTCTGAGCCTACCGTTACTGTGCAAAGCTTCTGTTGGACACCGTCTGCTTTTACTTTTTCCAGGGCCTGTTTTCCAATAAAATTATTGTTGGCTTTTAGTTTTACACAAAATCCTAATCGAGCTTCATAAGGTGTTTCCAAAGCTGTAATATCACTAGTTAAGCCCAAAAATCCTTTTTCCAACCTCAGAGAGTCGATGGCTTTGTAACCACAAGGTGTGATTTGGTGCTCTTGTCCAGCTGCCCATAATTGATCCCAAATAAAAATGGCTTTATTGCTTGGGACTTGAAGTTCCCATCCCAGTTCACCTACATAAGTGACACGTTGGGCAAGTACTTCAACGCCGTTGATATCAAATGATTTAGCTGTCATATAAGGGAAGGCTTCATTACTCATGTCCTCTGTTGTAATCTTTTGCAGGACCTGACGTGCTTTGGGTCCCCATAGTCCGATCACTGCATAGTCTTCAGTGGCATCTAAGACACTCACTGGAGGATCACTTTCTAGCTGTTGAAGTTTAATCCAACCCAGATCAGAATCAACATAGCCGGAACCGCTGATGATTCTAAAGTGATCGTTAGCCCAGCGTGTCACTACAACGTCTCCAACAATACCACCCTGATCATTGAGAAATTGACTATAAATCACAGCACCGACAGGTCGATCCATGTCGTTATCGGTTAGCCGTTGAATCAATTCCAAAGCTCCGGCTCCTTTAATATCGATCTTTCCAAAGCTAGTAAAATCAAAGATCCCTACATTTTCTCGGACGGCCTTACACTCATTAGCCACTGTATCAAAGTAAGATGGTTCCACCCATCCACCCCATTCACGTTGCTCTTCTCCAGCCCGACGCCAGGATTTTTGTGGCTCGAAATAATTGACACGTTCCCAGCCGTTTTTCCGACCATAAACAGCCCCCAGATCTTGGGTTCGGTGATGAAAAGGGCTTATTCTCCGTGGACGTGAAGCGGATTCCTCGTCATTAGGATAATTAGTATGGTAGTAGTACTTATAACATTCTTTTGCGCATTCTGCCGCATAATAAGGATCGTTATAATGTTTATTAAAACGCCAGGGACGAAACCCATAAATATCCCATTCGGTTTGGCCGGTCATCATCCATTCAGCTAATGATTTTCCCATACCACCACCACCACCAAATCCCTGCATAGAGGAGTTTGCTGCCAGCCAAAATCCTTTGACTCCCGGCCAGGGGCCAAGTAAAGGTTCAGAATTAGGCGTAAAGGCATCCGGATGCGCCACTAATCGAATTAAACCGGAATCTGCTAAAAATGGAAATCGTTTGGTGGCATCTTCCAGCATTGGTGCAAAACGATCCAGATCATTAGGGACATCTGAGGATTCGTGTTCCCAGGGCGCACCATCAATCCAACAGGCCGGGGGTTCAGCTTCCCAACCACCAATTAAATAACTGCCGCCTTCCGGACGACCATAAACCAGGTATTCATAATCGCGAAAAACCGGGCTATCTATGGGAATTTCTTTGCCTGGAATGGGCTCAAGCGCAATATGTTGGTGGACAACAGCAGAACATGGTATCTGAACACCAACCATGGCGGCGATTTTATCGGACCAGATACCGGCTGCATTAACCACCATTTCGCATTGGATATCACCCTTATCTGTCTTTACTTTAGACACTTCACCTTTTGAAGTGAGTTCAATTCCCGTCACTCTGGTACGGGTGTAGATTTCTGCACCTAGGTTAGTAGCAGCTTTAGCGACCGCGTAGGTGGTCTCATGGGGATCGATTTGGCCATCTTCAGGGAGGTAAACGGCTCCATAAAGATCTTTTTCACTGGCCCAGGGTAACAGTTCCAGGATTTCTTTAGGAGAGATAATATTGGCATTAAGACCAATTCCTTTGGCACGGCTGACATTGCGTTGCAACGTTTTTAACATTTCTGGACTAGAAGCGATATTTAAACTTCCAATTTCATCATAGGTTTTCAGTTCCCGATATAATCCGACGCTGTATTGACGCATGCGCATGATTGTTTTTGAGGTATTGAATTCTGTTAAAGTACCGGCAGCATGACACGTGGCACCACTGGTTAATTCTCCTTTTTCCACCAGAACGACATCTGTCCACCCGGCTTTGGCTAAATGATAAAGGACACTACATCCGGTGATACCACCACCAATCACGACAACCCTGGCTTGATCTTTCATGGTTTAATTCTCCTTATTTATTGAAAGGTATATTGAAGCTATTTTAATAAATCGATACTATTCTTTGTTAAATGCGGTCAATTTAATAAATTTCGTTAAGAAAATGACAAGAAGTTATATATTCGTTTTCTTTCAGTCTTATATAGTCCCTTGCCTAATGGATAACACCATCCTCTCTGAAGATGGTCATAGATCAAAGGCTATGGTGCTTGGTCGAATGTTTAGATGATTCAATTTGATTCAGACACCTTATCTGTCATCCTTAGTGTTGATCCCGATTCCTGACAAAATGTTTGCAACGAACTTGCTTGGATGTGTAGGGTGGGCAGTTTTTTTTGCCCACGCTGAAAAAGATGGGCGTGCGACCCAGGCCCATCCCACAGTTTTGTAACATATGTGAAACCTTTATCTAATAAAGGGCTAGTTATCGGAAACTTGAGAAATATAACCTGATGTCATCTACAGTGCGAAATTTATTAAATTGACGTTAGCCAGGCGATTTTAATAGGTTATTTCTAAGATGAACACCATTTGTTTTTCAGGAAATTATCCTGAATCTTATGGCAATCCGATGATGCTGGAACAGATATTTAAACCGAAGTATGGCGCCGACTCACTTTTAAAAAGTAAGTAAACATGTTTTACTAGTGTATTTACAGTTGGTTTAATCCTGTTAAAAGACAACGCTGATGACCGCATTACGAATTGCAAAAAAGAGATTGGAGTAGAGGACTCTGCTGTTCTTTTAACGAAGTCACAGGGTATCATATATATTGTTTAATACCCCTGGTTGTAAAACCAGGGTACAATTTAACCAAAGATTAAAGGAAAGAAACCATGAAAGAGCGCTCAAAAATTGTGATTATTGGCGGTGGTATCGTTGGTTGCTGTACGGCTTATCATTTGGCCTTAGGTGGAGAAACGGATGTGGTTCTGGTTGAAAAGCATGATTTGACCAGCGGTAGTACTTGCCAGGCAGCTGGGATGGTCACCATGTTTCACACCAATCTGACGATGATGCGTATGCGTGATTATAGTGTGAATTTATATAAAGGTTTTTATGCAAAAGACGGTGAGGAATCTGGCTGGAATCATACCGGAAGCATTCGTATGGCATCAAGCGCTGATCAATTGATGAGTTTGAAACAGGCGGTGAGTAAGGCGCGTGGTATTGGTTTGGATATTGAAGTGTTGAGCCCGGAAGAAACTCAGAAGTTGTATCCTGAAATTAGCCTGGACGATGTTGCTGGCAGTATCTTTTTACCGGAAGATGGTTGGGTCGATCCGCATACGGTGACAACATACATGGCTAAGAAGGCCAGGGAAATGGGAGTGGAGATTTATACCAACACTTTGGTTCAGGACATTGAATTGTCAGATAAAGGTGCGATTCAAGCGGTGGTTACCAACAAAGGTCGTATAGAATGTGAGACGGTTGTTAATGCAGCTGGTATGTGGGCCAGACAGGTTGCTGAGATGGCTGGTTCCTATTTGCCGATTGTTCCGGTACAACACCAGCACATGACGACCATTGCGATGGAGGATAACAAGTTTGGTCCGAAGACTCCGGTACTACGTGATCCCGATAACTTGACTTATATCCGTGAGGAACTCGGTGGTGTTCTCATTGGTGGTTTTGAATTGAATCCTGAAACCTGGCATGAAGAAGGTGCTCCCTGGGAGCACAATGCCGAGCCAATTAATTCAAATTGGGATTTGTACGAGCCGGTCATGGAAGGCGCTATGAAACGTGTTCCCATTCTACAACAAGCTGACGCACAAGAACTGGTGAACCATCCTGATGGATTTACGCCTGATGCAATTCCTTGTGTCGGACCTTGTGCTGATGTTCCGGGTCTGTGGGCAGCAGCGGGTATGAGTATCAATGGTTTTGCAACCGGTGGTGGTATGGGAAAAGAGTTGGCTGACTGGATTATCAATGGGCTACCAAACCTGGACATGACTGCTTATGACGTCCGACGCTTTGGTGAACATTACAAAAACCTGGACTACGTTGCTTCCCGTTGTAAAGAGAACTACAAGTACTATTACCATTTAAAATTCCCCTTGGATGATTTTTCATGGGGTCGTCCATTGCGGACCAGCGCTTTATATGAACGTCTGAAACAAGATGGTGCTGTTTTTGGTGAGAAAAATGGTATGGAACGGGTGAACTATTTCCGCTCTGATAAACAGTGGAAGATGGAAGGTGAAGCGCAGCGGGAAGATTTCAAATGGGATCGACCGGATTACTTTGAGCAATCAGCTGAAGAGCACAAAGCTTGTCGTGAAAGGGTAGCTTTGCTGGATATGAGTA
>Ga0233437_1004450_pt1 | contig 16487 bp, 11 predicted proteins | sample SI_122_August201_FD_182714 | JGI IMG/M metagenome (GOLD analysis project Ga0233437, IMG submission 182714) | Seawater microbial communities from Saanich Inlet, British Columbia, Canada - SI_122_August2016_200_MG | ecosystem: Environmental > Aquatic > Marine > Inlet | place: Canada: British... | reverse complement strand
ACATTTTGGAGTTACAAAAACAAAAATATCTTCACATTGCCCTGCATTAAGTGATACGCTTGTTGGTGCAATTGAAAACCATTCAGCAGCAGTTCCTTCTACGCTTACTCCGTATGTTCCAGTTGTATTTGCACAAACTTGATAAACTTCTTTTGTGGTTTCACATTGACACATCCCAAGTGCGTTCTCTCCAGTAATGGATGCTGCAGATGTTAGCGTTGCGAACAACACCAATAATAATAAACTTGCTATTAAAAATTTTTTATTCAACATTCTTCCACCCAAACCTCTTTTTCATCGGAGTTAGTTAACGCCAACCCTAAAATAATTATAAGTACTAGTACAATTAATAAAGCCGATAGCCCAAACGCAAATCCGGTACTTTCAAATATAAAGAAACTGGTTCCAAAACCAAATAATCCGCTAAAAAATTCTGCATTCGGATCTTTTGTTATGTATAAAGAGAAGGGTTCTTTGTTGTGAACAGTTGTTGTTTCTACAACAAACGAGGGAATGAAAAAACCATTTGTGTCGTGAACAATTATTTTTCCTTCAATAGTAATAACTTGTCCTTTTGCAAGTAACGGAATTATTTGTTCTTCTATGTTAACATCTGTCGGAACATTTTCAAAAGTAATTTTTATATTTCGATAATCTCTTTCAGAATTGTTTCTAAGTTGTAAATGATATTTCCCTTCCGAGTTTCCGCTTAACGAAATCATTTCTGTTGAAGACAAGATTTCTAGATCTTCAAACGACGGTTTTTCAACTACATTAAAATAAATCTTTGTTTCAATATTTGTATTTCCATCTAAAACAACAGTGATAAATTGGTTATCCATTACTTGTGTTGTTGGCGAAGTTGAAATTGAAACATAAACTATTTTTGAAAGTCCTTTGTAAACCGTAACAGTGTTTTGTGAGAACGACACATTCACACCAGTAGGTAAATTTATTGCTGATAAATTAAAAGTTTCATCAAAATCCCCTGTGTTTGTTATTTCAAGTTCAAATATTTCTGCTCCACACCACGCAATATCTTTTGCTTGTGTTCGCACATTAATAGTTGAATTACTTTCACCTGCAACGTTTAAACAAATTGTTTCGTCTTGTACAAAACCTATTTCTGAATCAAAGGGTAGTTCTTCTTTTTCTTCTCCAGTAATTGTTAATAAATGCGCACCTGCACTCGCGTCCCTTGGAACATAAATTGCATAATCTACTGCACGTTCTTCACTACCCGTTAAAGTTAACGTATTATACGAAAGCTCATTTGGCATTCCGAATAAAAATAAGTCAATTGTTTTTTCTTCAAGTGAACAAAAACCACAATCGTCTGATAATTTTCTAACAAAAAAAGAACTTTCAAAGATTTGTCCGCGAGAAACGTCATAACATATTTGCGGAGCACTTATGATAAAATTTCTTTCATGTATCTGTGAACAATCTTTTACATCAAGTAAAAAGTATTTTTCTATGTGATAGTTTACTGCGTCTCCGCCAAGTAATATTCTGTGCAATCCAACATCCGCATGCCTTGCATTAACATTTAGTTGAACTGTTTCAACTTCTCCACTATCAAGAATTACTTTGTCTTTTGAAAAATAAGGCAATAACATTGTACTATCTGCGTCAAGTAAAATTGTTTGTCTTCGGCTAGATGTATTAGTTACGTCTACTGAGAATTCTCTTTCTTCTCCTTGACAAATAGTTGCTTCGTATTCGTGGATTCTAAAACCATCAAAACTATTACAAGAACCAATCTCTAAATCAAAATTTAGTGCAATGTTTTGATCTTCATCTTCTACGGCGATTATGTAATTATCTCTATCTGAACCACACGAACTAATATTTAATGGGAACGTAGTTGTTTCTCCTTCGTTTAAGCAAAATGAATTGTTTCCAATTGACGCTCTTAAGTACCCTTGATGTGATTCATAAAAATTAAAGCATTCTCTTTGTGTAGAATCGTTTTTTAGTCTTACTTGTGTCGTGTACGACGCACATTCTTCTAAACAAACTCCGGTTTGGTCACTTGAAAATTCAAATCTTTTGTTTCCATCAAAAAAACAATTTGTTTCAATTATTAGATCCTCTTCTGCGAAATTATTTCTTGAATCAAATGCTTTTAGAGTCAAACTGTTTTGTGAATGTTGATTACTTATGTTGTTACACGACAAGAAATAATCATCGTCAATAGAACAATCAATAACACTCGCATCACTTTGGTTTGTTAATTCGAAAGTTAAGTTATTTCCATCTTCTAAATCAAAAACATAATCTCGTAGATCTAAGAATTTGTAATCATTTTCATTTAAGCATGGTGCTGGCAAGCTTAGCCATTCTGGATCATAATCAACCACACTTATTTCGAAAGTATCTCTATCTGTTTCGCCAAAAATGTCGTTAATATCAATTGTAATTGTTGTTTCGCCTATGGTGCATGAAGGGATATTACATGAGATAAAATGATTCGCGTCAACAACACAATTAATTAAATTCGCGCCTGTTTGTGACACAATATTGTAATTTGCCAATAATAAATCTTCGTCAAATGAATAATCATGTAGATCTATGAATTGATTTAGATCTGCTGCACAACTAACTTCCTGGTTAGGAACGTTTACCACCGGAGGTGTATTTGTTATTGTTACATCGAATTCGGTTGTTCCAACAGCGTTACAATCATCCATTGCACCTACCACGATTGTTGTTACCCCCAAGTTGTTTGAAGAAGAACATTGCAAATATCTATTATCTTCTAAATTACAATTTAGCAAATCATTACTTGTATTAAAATCAAAAATTAATTCACTCACATAACCATCTGCGTCATGTGTGAAATCAAATAAATCTATTTCAAAGTCTTCTCCATAAGAAAGTGTTATATCGTCAATATTGTCGATTATTGGAGCAATATTGTTTTCACAAGTTCTTCCAATTGGGTCACAATCAAGTGTTACTGCAACTACTGCATGCGAATCTTGAGCAACTATTCTTAGCACATTATCATTTTGTAATTCCACAACTCTTGTACCAAGTGATTGCACATCTTCTCCACAAAAAATACAATCTGTATCCGTTGGATCATTACAATAATTGTCTGTTGTTGCTCCGATGCTTGTTCCGTTTAAATACAAATTTAATTTTTCATATGTTTGATTTTGTTTGTAAAATGAAGTTACGGTTGCGCTTATGTCACAAGTGTAACTTCCTTCATACGCTGTGAACGAATAGTCTATTGGTTGTTCTCCAAGCGTTGGGTGTCCTGCTCCGCCATTCCCTATGCTTAACCCAGGAACTGCACCCGGTATAGCTGAACAATAAGATGTTGTCGAACAATTAAATGAATCAGTACAATCAAAAGTGTATTCTGCTGCTTGAGCAAAAACAGTTAATGCTAAAAGAATTAATAGGATTCCGAATACTTTTAGGATGTGATTTATTCTTCCATAATCATCCATTCTTAATCACACTCATATCCTCTTTGCAAGTCTTGCAATAAATGCAATTAGCAATGCTAATACGATTAAAACTAAAATAAAGAAAGCAACCCATTCGATTGTTGTGAAATTTGTTTCAATTGCAAAAGGTAATGTGAATAGCGCTGCAAAACTACCGGTTGCACCTACAAAAGCGTCTTGCGACTCATAGAACTTCAATAATACTTGTCTTTCTTCAAGTGCACTTCCAACAAAAACTTCTAGTTTTGAATCGATTTCAGTATATTTGTCAAAAGAATCTCTTACAATAATTTTTGCGGTTACGGTCTGGTTTGGAGGAATTGTTTTTGGAGCAAAAATCGTTACATCGGTTGGAGCAAAAAAGTTTACAACTAAGTTTTCTTGAGCGTTACTTGAATTAGTTATTTCTACGTTAAAAGACGCTTCTTTGAAAACGTCAATTTGGTTGTCTACTTGTATTGGAAATGCCGTTGCTATGCTTGAGATAAATAGAATTGCTATTAATACTACCAATATTTTTTTCACGTCAACACCCAACACACTTTTTTGCTTTCGCAAAAACCTGTACTAAACGGACACCTCGCTACGCTCAATGTCCAACCAACTATACAATCACCTAGCCAGTTAACTCGGCACAATGACAAAGTTGGTTGTATATATTGGTGCTTCAATAGTTTAAAAAGGTAACGATTTCACTAGAAAGAGGGAATTATGGACAAGTTAGAATATATATTTTACCATCACTAGTGCTTGGAGTACATGTACCATCAGGCACCAACGGACTCTTTATTGACAATTCGTTCTTTCCACTTTCAACAAATCTATTAAGGTTCAATATTGCAATAGGCTCTTCTTTTATTCGTGCATCACATACTCTGTCTTGTCCTAAAGTCAAATTCAACACATTTTGCCAACCATCAATATACTTACCAAAAAATGTACTGTTCTCACCACAATCCATTTCCGAATCGCCAAGATAAACACTAGCCAAAGTTCCAAAACCAAATACCGGTTCAGGCACAATTATAATCATTAGATTTTCATAAGTCTTTCCTTCGGAAGTAACTTTAGGAAATATAATTGACTTTGCACCAGTACCTTCATTAAATTTCCATACATATGTGTTTATTTTACTCGAATTTACCTTTCCAACAGTAGCCGCAGCGGCAACAGTCTTTGCCTTTTTCACGCCTTCCGTCAACGCAACATCCGCTTTAGCTTTTTCTGCGCTTGATAAATTATGCGTCGACGCCTTCAACAAAACCTCTTTGTTTAAAGCTCGTAAATAATAAATAACTGATTGACCAGATGCAAGTGCCGGCGTTGTAACCGTTGGCGTTGTTGTATCATGCACTACATCACGTACATCTATTACTACCGGCCCACTCCAACCCTCTGCAATTACAAATGCAAAACAAAGAAGAACTGCAATAGCAACAATGAACACTCTTTTTTCCATAATAACAACACTCTTTTCAACTATTTAAATTATTCTTTTCATTTCGCATCAGGTAATGCCTGTAATATCTCTACGCTTGGCTCAGAACCAATAGGCGAAAACTTAATTATAAATTCTTTGAATACCCTAGATGAATCACTTGTTGGTAATTTAACTGCAATAGGCTTGTTTAATTCTGCATCATTTATTATAATTTTATTAGGATAAGCAAACTCAAAAATTCCATTCGATTTATTAAAAGTAAATTCTACAACATTACTTGGGTTAACTTTGCCACCCCAACTATAAAAACTAAATTTTAACTTATCTCCATCTTCCCAAGTATTTCCATTAGCAAATAATTCTATGTCTAAAATAGGAAAAACCGTATTAGATTCATGTGCTTCCGCATTTAATGGAGTAATTTTTGGAACGCCCGCGTTACCAAAAGCTTTATTTCGTTCATATCCTTCTCCCTTAAACGGGGTTATATACAACCCCCCATCAATTCGTTGTATAATTGCTTTTTCTTTCATATCCGAACGTGGGTCTACAGTAATAATACCTAAAATACCATTTGCGGCTAAACCCGCATCATCAATAGAAAATAACTCTATGAAATAATGCTCTATTTCTGGTTCGAATGCAAAGAAACTTACTTTTTTCAGAGTTGAATCATTTATACTTAATCCAAGCGATTCATCAAAAACAAGTTCTTTTGTTCTTTTAAAAAAAATAGAGCTTTGTGCAGTTTGTGTTAACCGTAATTGTTGATCTCTTTTGGGGTCCCCAAGAAGCGCAATTACTTTACCGTTAGCTTTAATCTGTGCATTAATACTAAGCTTTGTTGTTCCTTCAAGCTTTTCTCCAGATGCATTTGTGATTGTTACTGGAACACTACTTGTAACAAAGTCTCCAGAAACAACGGCCATACTCGCAGTACTCATTGCTTCTTCTACAGGCACCAATTCAGACAAATCAACTTGCACATCGCCATTTCCGTTTGTAAGAATTAATTGTGCTTCATCCACGCCACCAGTCACAGAAAGATTAAATACTTCGTTTGTAATCCCTTCAGACGACTTAACTTTTAGAATTGTTTGTGTTGGTGAACCATTAGTAACTACTATCGGCATATCTCCAAGAGTTGCAGGCACACCATTAGTCATTACTCTAACCGTTTCAGCTACTGCTAACTCGCCAGATTCATTTGTAGCACCTTCTAAGTGAATAACAAAATTAGATTCATTTGCATTTAGAGCACTATTTGTTGTTCCAACAACAAAGAGCTCATTTGGCACATCATTAACTTGCCCCGTAGCCGAATTATAAATATTTGAGAGTGCAAAATTAATATTCTCGACCCCATTAGACGTCGTAGCAGTTACATTCACGTTTGTTTGATTCTCAATTAGATCATCTACAAGAACTGCAACATTTGGAAGATTTGTTTGAATACAAGTACCATCTTGTTTTTGTTCTAACGCCAGTATGGTTTGTTTTAAATCACGTGAAATTGAACTATCTCCATCATAAAACACATATTCAAAACCAAAGGTTACGGGTTTATTCGGATCGCGATTTAACGCTTCTCCTTTTTCTAATTCTTCAACATCAAATATAAATTCTTTGTATGTGCCACCCTTATTAGAATAAGTTATACGCCACACGTCCGCATTCCACGGATCATCAAGTGCGTGGAATTCAATACCATAACTAAATTCAGCAGCCTCATTAACGAAATTGTTTTCAGGTCTACGAAAATATACTGCCCGATGATATTCATTTTCATATTCAATCCAATCATGCATAGTTACTTTGTAATCTAAATATTCTCCATTATCTAACTTCGATAATGGCCCTAATAACGCTTCATTAGGATACAACGCGCTAAGTTTAGGCAACATATTTTTTACATACCCGTCAACGCGTGGACGAGTAAGATTTAATGGAACTGCTTTTGCCACATTGTCTTCGGATGCATCTGCGTCAGTCATTGGCTCGCCAGATGGTTCCCATTCTGCTTCGGGTGCACGAGCGGTTGCACAGGGTGCGGTTCCAGTCAAAACTGCGGTTGTTGGGGTTGCAGAAGAATTTCTTTTAATACCCGAAATAGTTGCAACTTTGTCAATGCTTTTTCCAGCAGTATCTTTTACAGTGAAATACAATTCATATGTTTTGTCTTCCTCAAGAATACCTTTTTCAACAACAATTTTTAATTTGTTATTTCCAACGAAATAGAATTTTGCATTACTATTTGCACCATCTTTTTCTTTGAACAATAATTTACTAAACGCTTGTCTTAATGCACGCCCAGACTCCAAATCAAATTCTAAATCTAAATAATCTTTGCTAACTAATGCACTTTCCGAAATCCGTGAAGCTTGACCTATCTCGGTTATAATCGGATAACCAACAAGCATTGTGGCAGTCCCTATTTTGTTGTCTTCAAGTGAATCTATATTTTTAAAATAAACATTTTTCATTCGGTCAGATGTAAAATAAGCTCCGATTCCTGAGAATACCCAGCCCACTCCTTCAAGTATTCCTGCAGGCAATACTAATGCACCATAACTTACCCTACTTAATACACTTTTTTTAGAATCTGCGGCATTTTCAGCTGCAATCTCAGTTAAAGTAAAACCGTTTTTGAAATTCTCTCCCCACGCTTGGAAGAAACCATCATCGGCTTGGGCTTTCAATGAAACTAATTCTTTGTTAATTGTTTCTTCAAACCTTCCCTCTTCATTAAAAAGTTTGCTAATATAACCACAATAGTTTACTCGGTTTCCTTCAAGTGTACGCATTTTTACTGGATTAAAATTACATCCATTTGCAACTAACTTATCTTGTAATTCGTCTACACTTGCAGAAGAAACAAGCGGATTGAATTTTACAAACATTGTTACGATATATGTTTCATTATCTAAATCTAGTCGCTCTTCTACTCCAGTTAGATCACAATTAAAATTTGGAGCGTTCAAACCATTAGAACTATCAGATTCGCATGAAGCATCATAAACAACATTAAATTCTTTATCTGCAATAAAGAAATACACGTCTTCAACAATTGGTTGATCATCAAACAAAATATTACTAGTAACATCGCCAACACCTAGGCTCAAAGCATTCAACAAAAGTCGCGGGTTACTTAATAAATTTCCAAGAATGCCTTTATTCAAATTTGTTTTATTAAGTTCTGCAACAACTTCTCTTGAATAATAAATATTGTCCGAAGAATTTGTTCTTATAAAAAATGCTTTTTCTGGCCAAGTACCCTTATCAAAAATCACACTAGAATCATAAATCTGATTTTCATTTTCTTCAGTGTAAAATGAAACTAGAGAGTTATGATTTGTTACTGCGCCAAAATCACTATAATCGATTATTTGTGTTAACTCTTTTGAATTGTCTTTATCTAAAAATTCTATTTTCGGAAGTATATGCGGATATTGTCCTCCAAAAGCACCAGCTTCTTTTAGAATCGCGTAATTAAATAAATCTGCTACAACTTGTGCTTTGATTACTGTACCAAATACTTTTCCTACAAATGCCCCTGTTCCTTTCATTACACCTTTAACGCCTTTTGTTCCACCACTTAAATATTTCCAATTAAACTTTTGTCTTGTTAAAGCAGTTTTAAAATACGTACTAAACCTCGATTTTCTAACAACTTTTTCCCCCGAAACCGGATCAACATCTGCACCATACACGTCACGCATCCACGGACGTTTGTCATTTGCAGCATTTACTGCGTCATCAAGTGAAGTAGCCGCTCTTGGACTTTTACCAGGAACCCAAATTTCTTCTCCGGTTTCAGGTATAGCGCCACCAAGTATAGTTGGTTTTGGAGTAGTAGTTGGTTTTGGAGTAGTAGTTGGTTTTGGAGTAGTAGTTGGTTTTGGAGCTTTAGCCGCAGTCGTTGCGATTCTTGCTTCTGCACTCGCAGCCGCTTGTGGGTTTACAGTACAATTATTCATTGGACAACCATTGAAAATCTGTCCCGAATTATTTCCAGATACATTAACCGTATTAATATTTTTTACTACTTGTGAAGATACCACAGGTCTTCTTGGCAACGGTACACGAGTCGGAGTTTTCTTTGCTTTTAAAGCGTCATCAATCGCATTAACTTGTGATCTAACTGCGTCTTGCAATCCGTTTGGCGAACCAGACGGAATCGTAGAAGTTGGTTTTAATTTCAAAGCTGCTCGCGTAGGCGCTCTACTCTTCAAAGCATCTGTTAGCGAACCAACTGTTTGTGAATTAGCTCTTCCAGAAAGATTTGGTTTTGCCGCAGTAAGTACTCTTCGACTAGACGCAGGATCAGAAACACCACTCCAAGTCCTAACTATTTCGGCATCAATAATTGGTGCTCTTGAAATTGTTGGGTCATATCTATAAAGCGTTAAACCGTCTGAAGAAATAACTGGCACAGGTGTAGAAACACCTTGTTTTGGAACAACTAAATTACGTTTAAGTCCCGCAGCAATATCATCCAATTCATCAGTGTATTGTGTAAGAATACGAGAAAGTCTGCTTGAATTTGACACAGTAGGTAATTTTTTTGGCGGCAATTCTAAATAAACTTCTAAACCTGATTGTCGAGTTCTTGCACCTTGTGCTAATAATTGATTAACCTCTGTCGCGGTTAATTCACTTGACCTAAAAACATGCGCACTAGAAGTTGGAGTTAAAGGAGATCTTCTTGCTAAAGCAGTAGCAGATTGTTTTCCAGCTGTGTTTACTGCTGCATTAAAAGATGTGGTGGCAGCATTTGGGCCTTGTACGGGCGGCAATTCTAGTCCCCCTAACACAGTATTCTTAAGTTGAAATTGGAATCGCCCATCTGCAAGTCTAGACCAATTATAACGTTGACCTACTTCAGTTAAAGACAATCCTGTTCTTTGCGCCGCTTGTGAAAAAATGTCATCAATATAATTTAGACCACTTGTTTGTGCAATTGATTTTCCTGCAAATGGATCAGAAACAACAAACTCACTCACTACAGGATAACCTGCAGCAAAAACACTACCCGCTAACAAAACACAAAGAACTAACGCGATTAATGCTAAACTAAGTCGTTTATACAATTAAACCACATCCTTGCTTACTTTCACGCACATATTCATTAATTAATCCTAGACTATCAAACTCGTTATCAAGATTGATTACAATTGGTTCCGAATACATATCATACCTATAACGGAATAAATCTACTTCTTCAGCTAAAACGGTTAAATCTAAATAAATTGCTTTTGACAAAGATTCGAATTGTTCTAATTTATCTAGTTTTTGACAAACATCAGACGCTAATAATTCAACTTGTAAATCTGCAAGTTCTTTTTGATAAAACGCTAAATCAATTGTGTTAATAAATAAATTTGTTATTAATTGCAATTCGTTTGTGTCCTCGCTAGACAAGACCGAATCAAAACTATAATATAATACAGTTAATTCGTCTCTTGTTTTTATCAATTGTTCTTCGTCTTCAAGCCAAACAATATTGTTTGAATCATTTACTCCTAAAAGACGCAGTTCTTGAACATTTTTAATATCAACGCCATTGCTTTCAAAAGTAGTTGTTATCAAAGCATATCCTTCTTCAAGCGAAATATTTGTTTCTTCAGGCTCAACAAGAGTTGGTTGAACCATTTCTAATAAATCATCTTGGTACATGAATGCAGAAGCAATTACCACAATAATTACAAATAAAACAATTAAGTTTCTCCAACGCTTATCCAAAAATAAAAACCCCTTCTATCTATAATTGATTGTTTAGGTTGTATTTAAATATTCGGGAAACACCTTTTTGAACAGATTACGACTGGCAACGAACTCTACAAAGCTTATCCCATCAACCTTTTTAAAAAAAGGTTGTTTTGAAGCCCAAGCTTCATAACACTCCGCAAAACAAAGTTTTGCATGGTGGCGAAAAAGGCAAAGCACTAATTACGACTGGCAACGAACTCTACAAAGCTTATTAAATACCTTTCAAATAAATTCTCTTTATGGTTAGGGTAAAAGACAAACAAATACTTCTCGACGACGCTGAATTTGAGTTATTAAAAAATTTTACCGAAATGGAATTAATCCCTAATAGAGACGGCATATTCTTGTTAATCGATAAAAACAAGGTTTTAGCTGAAGAAGGAAAACAAGTTTGTATTGATGTGCCCCTAATAGAAGAACAACACGAAATAATTGAAATGGTTACAAACGGAAATCTAAAAGAACTAGTAGAAGGAGTTTTTGAAGACAAACTAAATGACAAACAAAAGAAAGCTTTGTTAGAATTAAAAGCTAGTGGAAAAGTTTTTTTGTTTAAATTAAATGAAACTTATAAGAAAGGAGTTTACAAAGTTCGCGGAGAAGAAAAAGAAGGTGTGAAAAAAGAATTAGATAAAATTGAACAAAAGAAAAAAGAAATTATTTTTGATTCAGAGAATTTTAATGCAGAAGAAAAACTGATTCCAGATTATGTTTTAGAAAAAGACGGATTTGTTGCGACTAAGAACAATGAGCGTGCAAGAATTCTTTCTGTTGAACACAAAGAACAAATCGAAGGAAAAGAATTATTTGGGATCAAATCATTTGAAGGAATTTATTATTTAATTAATGGAAAATTATTTGAAAAATACCAAACAAAAATAATTTCTTTGCTCGAAACAACAAATAATTTACAAATCGAAGAAATTGCACAAAAAGTAAATGCATCTATTGAATTAGTAAAAATTGTTATCGAATTCTTAAAAGAAGAAGGAGAACTTTTCGAAAAAACAAAAGGCGAGATTAGTTTTATTCAATAAAATAACAACAAATATAAATACTCTCAGATTTTAATTAATTACAATTGCAAAGCATTGTCTAGGTTATCGAGCAACAGCGAAGATAGCTTGATTTAGCGCAGGTTTGCCAACAGGCAAAAGTACGGGGTCATAGTGTAGTGGTATCACGGTTCCCTCCAGAGGAACAGATCGGGGTTCGATTCCCCGTGACCCCATAGAAAACTATTTTTTCTTTTGTGCTTTAGCTCGTGCTTTTTCAACGCGTTCTATTGATTTTCTAGCAGTGCGCAGTCTAAAACCCTTTTTTATCGCAGCATTAATAATCGCAATTGTCACACCAACAGTTAACATTGTTGAAACTGCTGCGCGCCCTGCGGAAGAAGTAACATATTGTTTCATTTCTTTTGCCGAAACGTTTTTTGGAACAACAATTCTAATCGGTTGTCCTTTAACAAATCTTTGATAAAATTCTTTCGGGTTCATATCATTTCCAAGTATTTTTTTGTACTCTCGATACTCTTTAAGCAAACTACCAACATGCGACGCTGTTGCGCCTGCAACAAGTATTGCCCCGCCAGCCACAGTTACGCCTCCAACTCTTCGCGTACTTCTAATAAATGGATGACTAGTTCCATGAATTTTTTGTGCAGTTAATCTAATCGGTTCATGTAAAGCCGGGGGCACTCCTTTGTTTGCCAGTGCAGTTGCTGACACCGCATTTTTATTCGCCAATTTTGACACGGCTTTAATCTGCCATTTTTCTGCAATCCCATCCATATCTTTAGCTAATGCTCTGCGTTCATCAGAAGGCGCCTCATCAGGAATAAATGTTTCTTTACCGCGCTTTTTAAAATTACGATCTGCATTTCTACTCGATCTCATATAAATCTATTAATTCCTCTACTATAAAAACTTTCCATTTATCCGAGTTACAGATAGATTTTGTCGTGATGATCAAAATCTTCTATTATCATGCGTCTTTTTGAATGATCTATTCGAAACGTTAAAACAAAGTGTTTGTCTATATGGACTCGATTAATTCCTTGCAAAGGCTTTTTTAGAAATTTATAAGACGCAAAAGGATTCTTTGAAATCGATATTATCTTTTTTCTGATTTTTAACAAGCGAGACCTTTCTTTTTTTGAAAGCTTATCAAAAATAATTATTACTCTTGGTTTTAGTTCGATCTTATACATTTAAACCAAACCTCTTATCAAAGTCTTCGATGTTTCCAATGTGAATTGGTTTTTGTTTCATTATCTTCTTCATTTTAGCAATGTATTCTGGTCTTAGTTCAGGTTCTTTTGTTTCAACGTATTGTTTTGCCAGAACTTGTATCGCTTGTCCTTTATCTTTTAGATCATACTTTGCTTTAACCACATTAAGAACGCGGTTCGTGTCTTTATCAAGAGTTACTAGTGCTTGTACCATTTATTTCACCTCCATTAGTCAACTAAGTAGAACTTAGTCAAACTAATTTATAAATATTGCTAATTTGATCTGATTTTGAAAGAATAAAAGATTTTGCAAAAGTTCCACAATTAACGAGACATTTAAATTATTTAATATCCTTAATTAAACTACAAAAAGGTGTTATTATCGTTCACAAACAAACAATTTTACAATAATTCTAGTTTTTTAGATATTCAACTAAATAGCGCACATTTAAAATTAATTCTTTTTTTGAATCTAATAGAGGAGATTAAATGATACCCGTAAAAAAGTTTACAAACGAAATGGAACTAGCTATTTACGAACAATGGCGAAACGACAATGAATTTGCATTTGACGAGAATACTACAAAAACCGTTTACTCTATCGATACTCCGCCACCGTATATCAACAGTCCCGTACATATGGGTCACGCTAGCACTTACACTATCATGGATTTTATTGCTCGCTTCAGACGAATGCTAGGACAAGAAGTTTTGTTCCCACTCGGCCTTGATCAAAATGGTTTACCAATAGAAATTAGTGCAGAAAAAAAATACAATGTTGATTTTACAAAAATCTCTCGCGAAGAAGCAATTGGTTATTGTAGAAGATTACTTGATGCAACAACTGCAGAAAGTATTGACTCTTTTTTTAAAAGTGGAATTGGATTTAGTTCTTGGAAAGACGGAGAAAACATTAGTGATATTTATCAAACAGATTCTCCCACTTACCGTGCATTAACACAAAGCACATTTATTGATCTTTGGAAAAAAGGTTTGATTTACGAAGACAACAAAGTTGTTAATTGGGACCCTAAATTACAAACAACTGTTGCCGACGCAGAAATCGAGTACGAAGACCGACCAGGTTTTTTCCACGATATTGTTTTCAAAGAAAAAGAAAGCGGAGAAGAAGTTATTATCGCAACAACAAGACCCGAACTACTTTGTACTTGCGGAATGGTTATTTACCATCCTGATGACGATCGATACAAACACTTAGAAGGAAAAACTTTAATCACACCTTATTTCAAAATCGAGGTCCCGGTTAAAGCACATCCAATTGCAGAAATAGATAAAGGAACCGGAATCATGATGATGTGTTCTTACGGAGACCTAAATGATATTAGATTTTTTATCGAACAAAAAATCAAAGGAGCTGTTGCTATTAACGGAGACGGAACCTTAAATGAAAACGCTGGTGACTTAGCGGGTTTAACAATTAAAGAAGGACGAGAAAAGATTGTTGAAGCGCTAGAGAAACAAGGTTTGTTAAAAGACAAAACACCTACGCAAGCACATAGAACTCCGATTAGCGAGCGAAGTGGCGCAGCAATTGAGTTCATCGAAATGAAAGAATTCTATTTGAAACAACTTGACTACAAAGACAAGATGAAAGAAATTGCTAAAAAAATAAATATTTATTCGCCAAAATCAAGACAAATTCTACTCGATTGGATTGAAAGTGTTTCAATTGATTGGCCGATTTCAAGAAGACGATATTATGCTACAGAAGTTCCTATGTGGAAATGTACTAAATGCAATGAATATGTTTTAGCAGAAAAAGGAAAGTACGTTCAACCATGGAAAGACAAGTACGAAGGAACATGTAAATGTGGTTCAACAGAATTTGTTGGAGAAGAAAGAGTATTTGATACTTGGTTTGATTCAAGCATTTCTCCATTATACATTCTTGGTTATGAACGAAACCCCGCGTTCTTTGCAAAACACAATGTTTGTTCGCTACGACCACAAGGAAAAGAAATTGTTCGAACTTGGTTGTATTACACGTTATTGAAAGACTATTTGTTAACTGACAAAATAATTTTTGATGATGTTTGGATACACCACCATATCGTTGATGAAAAAGGATACAAATTTGCTAAGCGACGCGGAAACGGAATTGATCCTCACGACGTAATCAAAAGATTCGGTGCAGCTCCATTTAGACTTTGGTGTGCTCTTGAAGGAAACTTAGATAAAAGTGATTTTAGGTGTTCTTTCCAAAGAATTGAGGGAACTGGAAAAGTTCTTGACAAATTTTGGAATGTAAGTAAATTCGTTTCAATGTTTGAATTAAACAAAGATGAAAAAGATGTTGAATTAATGGAAATTGATAAATGGATTTTGAGCGAAGTTGATGCACTAGCAAAAGATGCGCAAGAAAAGTTTATGACATACGATTTCCACAATCCGGCCGTACGAATAATGAATTTTATAAAGGATGAATTTGCTTCAAATTACTTAGAAATTGTTAAACGCAGAGCATACAATAATGATGAAAACGTTAAATTCAGTGAGAAAGAAAGAAACGGAGCAGTACAAACTTTGAGAAACGTTCTAAAAACAATTTTAGAAATAACTTATCCTATTGAACCAGCAATGAACTACTATATTTACAAAGAATTGTTTGGCAAAGAAATTCAAAAACAAGCTTGGCCTAAAAGCGGAAAAGAAGCTAGCGAAATTGTTAGCGAAGAACTAATGGAATTCAATTCAGCTATTTGGAAAGCTAAAAAAGATAACGAGCTTTCATTAAAAGACGGTGTGAAAAGTGTAATTGCTCCAAAATCACTCGCAAAAGCAGAAAAAGAACTAAAAGCAATGCACGGAATCGAAGAAATATCTTTTAGTGGAAAAGAAACTAAAGTTACTGTGAAATAATCACGACAAAACAATTAAATTTCTTCGAATCCATAACTATTAAATGAAACGAAGAAAATTTTTGGCAAGCCTCGGTGCATTTACTGCGGCACTCGGAAAAGGGAGAAAAGCAAATGCATCAAGAACAAACTTGAAATTTGATCCTGATGCTAGACCGTTTACTGCTAAAGTGCGACGACCACCCATTCATAAATCTAAAAGACATAATTATCAAACAATCAAAAAAACAGTTACAGAACAAACTACTCAATTAGATGCGGGTGAACGAATAAAACGTAAAAGAGTACAAGAAAATATTTTACAAAGAATCCATAATTATGTCCCTATAACTTATTCATTGGAACGTGCAATACAAAAAGAACTAGTTTTCGAGTCAATAAAAACAAATGCAATTGATGCATTACATAATGCCTTTTCATCTGAATCAAAAAGAGATATCGAAGCTGAAATAGACATGTTAATTTCACCCGTAGTTACATACCCGCTTGAGATTATAGATCGAGTTACAGAACACATGACACATAAATTTAGCACGAAATATGCCAAAATCGAAAGAAAGTAAGCTTTAATAATTCCTTTTCCTTTTCTTTTACAGATAGAATGAAGAAAATACTCGCATTATTAATGGTGTTACTTTTTATTGGAAGTACACTAGCAATTTCTCCTAACGAAGCTACGTCTTTTGTTTCTACAACAAACA
>Ga0233437_1004448_pt1 | contig 16492 bp, 17 predicted proteins | sample SI_122_August201_FD_182714 | JGI IMG/M metagenome (GOLD analysis project Ga0233437, IMG submission 182714) | Seawater microbial communities from Saanich Inlet, British Columbia, Canada - SI_122_August2016_200_MG | ecosystem: Environmental > Aquatic > Marine > Inlet | place: Canada: British... | reverse complement strand
GATGTATTGCACTCTGTGGAAAGGCGCAAGAATGACCTCCTGAAGACTGTGGTTTGCCAGCCACTTGCACCCCAGCGATGTTTGCTGGGGTGTTCCTATGCTCTGCTACCTTCGCTGCGCCAGCAGTCCAATACTCCCGAAACACGGTTACTCGTTGCCTAGCTTGCAGGCTCGCCCAACCCTAGGCGATAGAGATGCAGCATTGGCTGAACGCCTTCACTCACAGTCAGGTATCCCTGACCAGAATCACTGAAACCGATGGCTTCGCCTTGTGGCTCAATCGCCAAGGAAGCCGGACAGCCCGGCATGCCCAGCGACTCCCACCAATTTGCACCCGGAGAACGTGTCCAGATTTCGGCATTCCAATAGCCCCGCAATACGATGCTCAATCCGTCTCCGCTGATATCGCCGCCAGTTATGAAACCCCGCGCTAGCTCAACAAGAAACTCTAGGGTTGCAATACCCTCCAAACGATTTGGCACTCGATAGGCGCGGGCGTTGATGAAATCCTTGCTGACGATGACGACTTCTCCGCTGAGCGGATCGACAAGCAGTGCCTCTGCATCACGAGGGCGATCAGGATAGGCCGCCTCAATGACGTCGCACTCCGCCGCCATATCAGCGACATGTCCGTTCGCTTCCACAGTGACGTGTGGCTCTGAGAATCGATAGATACGAATGGTTTCGCGGGAACCCGCATTGTCTCCTATGTCGGCCAGGAAGAGGAAGTCGCCGTCACTAGGCCCTGGCCCGAGGGCGATGTCTTCGCAATCCACAGCATCAATCTTCGAGCCATCGCTGCGAAGCAGTTGGACCCTTGCGAGGAGTTGGCCATCGAAATCGATTGCATAGACCACAGCGCCGTCGCCCGAATCGTTGTGGACCCAAAGGATTCCAGGTTGGCTTCGACTGGCCACCAGCCCTGAGATTTCAGACAACGTTTCGTCAGCAATCGTCCTGGAATCGGTCACACGTTCCGTCTCCGGGCAGGATGTTGCCTCCTCTGCCAGCACTGCCAATCCGACCAGCCAAACCAGCGCCAGAGCAAGCAGCGCGATTTGCCCATGTCTCACTTTCGTCGCCACTTGCTGATTCCGATTCATGCCACAAGTATCCGGGATGTTGTACCCTACCCCAAGAGAACGAGCGAATTGGGTATTATCTGGCAGCAGACTTCGTTGCCGAGGTTCGTGCTACCCATTGACAGGAGTGTGAGATGAGAAGAGCTTTGGTGATAGGGTCGTTGTTGGTCGTCGGATGTGCCTTGCTGAGTGGATGCGTCGCAACTCGCGATCCCATTGTTGTCATGTCCGTGGAACCATCTACAGGCTATTCCCCACTGCTCGTTCACCTGGAAGCTCAAGTCCTCGACGCAGCATCAACTCCGCCAAGCTACGAGTGGGCATTTGGTGACGGCACATCTGCAAACGGGGCAAGTATCGATCGTGAGTTTACGGGCAACACTACAATCCTAGTCCATCTCACGGTCACAGACGCAGAAGGTCGACAGACTGTTGTGAACGATGCCGTACGACTACTCAATCGCATCCCGCATGCACAATTCACTTTCCAGCCCAATCCCGCACCAACGCATCATCCCATCCAGTTTGATGCCAGCGATTCATTCGATCCCGATGGCGAGATCGTGTCTTACTACTGGGACTTTGGAGATGGAAGCACTGCTATTGGCCCCGTCGTCGAGCATGAGTTCGAGGCGTCGAACATCAACTACCATGTCGTGCTGACTGTCACCGACGATAGTGGCGACGAGAATTCAACATACCGCGACCTCGAACTCATCGGCTGTGATCATTAGCCCTCGTACTTGGCTCAGCCCACAGTCTCAGAAATTGCAGGAACGGAAACCATGTGGAAACTGGAGCCTACCAGTCCTCGCGAACGACTCCGAACACCAGCGAATCGTATTCCCTACCTCTAACGATACACTGTGTCCTCAAGCTCTCCTCCTCAAGAAAGCCAAGCTTCTCAGCCAGCCGTACCATTCCCTTGTTACCTGACCAGGTCTCAAGGATCATCCGAGTGGCTTCCGGTGCAGCTTCGAAGAGGTAGTCGCCCCACAGCCCAAGTGCCTCGTACCCGATCCCTTGGCGCCAATAAGCAGGATCGTAGATGCTAATCCCAAGACAGCGGTAGTCTTCCTTCCAGTACCAACTCACACGACCAATGAGCTCATCAGTACTGCGCAGGCAGATTGGCAGCCTTACGCGTGGCGTGGGAAAATCCATGGTTTGGATGCCCTGCTCAATACTCTCACGCCATTCACCAATCTTCTTCTCAGTCGGCGGAGGGAATTGCGGGCCGTCAAGTTCCTGCCATGCATGGCTCGGTTTCATCCACTTCATCCAGGGTCCAATGTCGTGCATCTTCCAATCTCGGAGAACAATCGTTGCGCCTACAAGTTCTAGAGGCTTGGTCACTACACACTCCTATCCCGCTGATGCTGTTCAATGATTGGAATAATGCACTGTTCAATTGGTTGCGCATCAGCTCATGAAACCAACCGCCTCCACAATAGTAGGTAATGCGTGGCCACAAACAAAACTTCAGGAGGTTGGTAGGATGAAAGCTCTTAAAACACGACGCAGGACACTGATTGTGGTTCTTGCTCTAGTACTCACAATGGCCATCTCGGCTCTTGCTTGGGGAGGGATAGCAACCTCTCCGCTTGGATTCAAGCCGCTCGCAGGACTTGGTTCATGTCCGCTTGGGGTTGTAGCCCATAGCCTTACCCCCTGATCCTCCAGTACAACCGCGCCTCACACCATGCCCTCCAGAGGCGCGGTTTCTCTTCCAACTTGAAAGCAACTTCAAGAAGAAGCCCCCACGAAGAAAGGGGGCTCTCATCTGTGCTTTGCTTTGCTGTCGCTATTTCGCCTGGAGCACCTTCTTCACATGGGGAATCAGGCCTCCGTCTTCGAGAATGGCTAGCACCTCTGGCGGGAGCGGTGGGAAGCTGTAGGTCACGCCGTTGTGCTCGACAACGCCAGCGGAGAAATCAACACCGGCTTCATCGCCCGTTTTCATGGCGTCAGTTCCTTCTGCCAATTCGATGACAGGTAGACCGCTGTTAATGGCATTTCGGAAGAATATACGCGAGAACGACGGGGCGATAATCGCTGCCACGCCCGAAGCCTTGAGGCATGTGGCTGCTTGTTCACGCGATGATCCGCAGCCAAAGTTCTTACCTGCGACAATGATGTCGCCTGGCTGAACGGCCTTGGCAAATCCAGGGTCGAGATCCTCCAATGAATGCTCAGCCATCTCTGCGGGTTCCATTGGCTGGTATGTGTACTTCCCAGGGAAGATGACGTCGGTATTGACGTCGTCACCGTATTTCCAGACCTTTCCTTTGTTCATTATCCCTCCGACTTCGATTCCAGCATCTCGTGAACCCGTGAGATACTCAGAATCCATAAGCCTAACCATGAAGGCCATGAAGAGCATGAAGGGGAAGAGCAATTAGTCCTGCGACTTTGCTCCGCATTTTCTTCGTGTTCCTTCATGTTCTTCATGGTGACTGCTCTGCGCCTTTCTCTCATGCCCGACTAGAAGAACTCGCGGGGGTCGGTGATTACGCCCGTCACTGCCGAGGCAGCGACTGTCGCTGGGGATCCTAGATAGATCTCAGCGTCCCTTGATCCCATCCGGCCCTTGAAGTTGCGATTGGCTGTCGAGATAGTAGCTTCGCCAGGTGCCATCACACCTTGATGCGCACCCAAGCAAGGTCCACATCCAGGATTCAGCAACAAGCCGCCTGCGCGGACCAGCGTATCAATGATGCCTTCCTTCAACGCCTCAAGAAGGATCTCTTGAGATGCGGGCAAGACGAGCAACCGGACGTCGTTAGCCACTTTGCGCCCTTCCAGAATCTTGGCTGCAATGCGAAGGTCCTCCATGCGACCATTGGTGCAGGTTCCCAACAAGGCTTGCTGAACCGGGGTTCCTGCCACATCTTCCACTGGGCTAACATTGTCCACGGTGTGAGGACGCGCCACCTGTGGCCCAAGGGCAGAAGCATCAAACTCCAGCACGCGCTCATACTCCGCGTCGTCGTCAGGGAAGACGGCTGTGTATTCGCCTTCTGCTCGATCAGCAAGGAACGAGTAAGTCTTCTCGTCAGGCGCACAGTAACCGTTCTTTGCTCCCATCTCGATGGCCATGTTAGAAAGCACCATGCGCGACCCAATGGACATGGCTTCGACGGCTTCTCCCGAGTATTCGACAGACTTGTAAAGCGCGCCGTCTGCACCGATCGAGCCGATGATGTGTAGGATCAAGTCTTTGGCTGATACAGGATCTGCCAATTTCCCGTGCACGATTATCTTGAAGCTGGCCGGTGCCTTGAGCCAGATCTTTGATGTAGCATAAAGTACAGCCATTTCAGATCGGCCAACACCAGCGGAGAATGCGCCGAATGCTCCATATGTCGTCGTATGCGAATCCGAACCAAGAATTAGTCGCCCAGGAAGTGCAAATCCCTTTTCGGGCAGCACTTGGTGGCAGATACCGACACCAGCATCGAAGAAGCGACGAATGCCCTGCATCTGCACGAACTCACGAATCTCTTTGTGATTCTGAGCATACTTCTCTTCGGAAGCAGGCACAGTGTGGTCAAGGACAATCACGAACTTGTCGGGATCCTTGACCACGTCCACTCCGATCTTGGCGAATTTCTTGGCAATGGCTGCGGTGTTGTCATGAGACAGACAAACATCGGGCTCGATCTCTACGATCTGCCCAACGTCAATTGAATCGAGTCCCGCCTTGGCAGCGAGGACTTTCTGAGCAAATGTCATCCCCACGGTCATCACCCCTCGATCGGGTCGAAATTCATGAAGTCAGCAAAGTGACAGATAACAGATTCGGGAATGCGCTTGAACGGATCGCCTTCCTTCGAGTGCGTACCGATGATGTGCTGGACCGTTCCTGGCAGTCCATGAGCGTCCGCTAGGGCTACACCTGAGAAAGCATGTCGCACGATCTTCCCGTCTGCCGTCTTGCGAAAAGCACCGTCTACTTCTTCCATCTCAACGAGCTTGCCAACGTCGTGAAGGAGTGCTCCGGCAATGAGAATGTCTCTGTCCAGCTTCAGATCGACGCCGTTGTAGATCTCGTCGAATGTGTCGGAAACAGCGGCACAAATGCGGGTCACACTGCGAACGTGCTGTGCGAAGGATGCCGACACTTTCTTGGCTAGCGTGAATGGCATACGCGCGACATCATCTGGCGTCCAGCCGCCACGCTCCAATCCGTCAATCCAGGTGGCAATGACTTTCTCACGTAGATCGACATCGCCAATCCACTCGATTTCCGGCAGGATACTCAGCAGTTTCTCTCTCACTCGAATCCCTCCACCTTACGAACCACATCAATCGTGGTTCCATCACGCCACTCAATGGCGGCGACGATTTCTTCCCCGAAAACGGGCTTGCTGACCGGTTGGACCATTGCGTCCACTTCATGTTTGATCTCGGCCAATGTGCGAACCGGGAGTCCGGCTGCCACGAACCGATCTTTAAGATCTTCTCGCTTGGGATTAACGGCAATACCGCGTTCAGTAACGATGACGTCAACAACTTCACCTGGCGTTGTCACAGTCGTCACCGAGTCCATGATCACGGGAATCCGCCCACGCAACGTGGGAATGGTGATCATGGTCATGGCTGCGCCTGCAGCGACATCCTGATGCCCGCCGATACCGTGCAACAGCAGCCCATCAGAATGGGTGTTTACATTCACGTTGAAATCGAGATCAACTTCTGTCGCTCCCAGGAATGCGGCGTCAAGCTTGTAAGTCGCACAGCCACGCGAATCGAAGTTGGCGTACATGCCTGGATCGATCATGACATGTGCCTCGTCTTCGCTCAATGAGCGGACGGCATCCAGATCAAAGGCTTGCCCGTCGAGGATGGCGCGGATGAGTCCGCGGTGAAGCAAGTCGACCAGCATCTTCGTTCCCCCACCCATGCCAAATGAGCCGACAATGCCTGCCTTCTCCATCTCGTCGCCAAGATATTTGGTAGCCGCCAACGAGATGCCTCCTGCGCCGCCTTGGAAGCTGAAGCCATCTACGAAGTATCCAGAGTGTACGACGGCGTCCGTTGTCATCTGTGCAATGAGCAGGCGCGTCGGAGATGTGGTCAATCGCAACGTTCCGGAGGCAATGTTTGCGGGATCGCCGATTTCGTCCACGACAACGACGTAGTCAACCCAGCCCTGCTGAATCTCCATCGGATACACCGGATAGGGTGCCAGATCACTGGTCACAACAACTGTATGTTTGGCATATTGGGCATCCACAGCTGTAAATGCGATCGGTCCGCACGGCGTCTTGCCCTTGATGCCAGTCGCATTGCCATAGGCATCAGCTTGCGGCGCTGCAATAAATACTACATCGATCTCTACATCCCCAGCTTCTACAGCACGCCAGCGACCGCCATGTGATCGCAGGATGGCGGGATCAGACAGCTTGCCACCCTGACTGACAAACGCGCCAATAGGCCCGTTCATCGATCCCTCGATGCGAGAGACGACGCCTGATTTGATGTGATCGACAATGCCAGCATGCACCGGGAACAAGGCCGTAGGCAGCAAACGCAGATCCTTCAGACCTTTTCGGGCACATACATCCAGAACTTGATTGATAACGCGATCGCCATCACGAAACGAATGATGAAACGAGATGGTCATTCCGTCAGACAAGCCCGTGGCTTCGATAGCAGCTTCAATGGAAGGCAACAGCTTGTTCTCATCTCTCGGCGCCCCCTTTTGATGACGGGCCGCCTTTCGATCATTGCGCAATGAAGCAAATGCCCCACTATAGGGAATGGTCTCACGCGAACCGATACGTTCGGGGATCTCTCGACCCAAAGCGTTTTTCATGCTACATCCCCCCTTGAGCCAATTGCGCTCCGTACTTCAAAAGACGCTTGGCCCTTTCTAGCACCGGCTTGTCGATCATCTTGCCGTCCAACGCGACTGCACCCGATCCCGCTCGTTCTGCAGCTTCTGCAGCCTCGACGACTTGTGCTGCATACGCCAATTCGTTTTCTGTGGGAGAGAATGCTTCATGGATTGGAACCAACTGGCGAGGATTGATCGCCCCCTTGCCATCAAAGCCAAGCTCACGCGCCAGCGCCGTCTCCTTCATTAAGCCCTCGGTATCACTCAAATCAGCAAATACCGTGTCTGACGCCTGAATGCCCGCCACTGTCGCTGCTGCCACGATCATTGATCGTGCAAACAGCAGAGACGGACGCGATCGGATCGCCCCCACATCGCGTGTGTAGTCTTCGGCTCCGAAGGCGACCATGACGATACGGGGATCGGCAGTCGCAATGTCTTCACAGCGCAGTACACCACGTGCCGTTTCAATGATAGGCATGATCTTGGTGAACCCAGGTTCAATGCCATAGGCAGCCTCTACTTCATCGAGAAACTTCGAGAGTCTGATGACATCATCAGCGGATTCAGCCTTGGGCAGGCACAGACCGTGAGGGCGTCCCCTCAGGACCTCGCGCACATCGGCTTCGCCCCCAGCATCTTGCTCATTTATGCGTACCCACACGTCCTGCGGGAAGGCAATGGCAGCAAGCAGATGTTTCACGAGGATTTGAGCAGAGGTCTTTTCTGATAGCGGAACCGAATCTTCCAAATCGAGCAATACGCAATCTGCTCCATGAACGTCAATGCCCGCGAGCAGTCGAGGGTTATTGCCCGGTGCATAAAGACGACTTCGGCGGGGCCGGTCAACGGCAGTTGCTTCGCGTTCAACAACGGTATTTGGGTCAACTGCAGCCAAGGATAGGGCTTTGCGAACAGCTGTTTCCGTTCTCGCGGACACTACGTAATCAAGAGACCCAAAATCCTGCACACTCACAGTCAGCTTTGGTGAGCCAAGCTGCTCGAGTGTCCTCTCCACCACCATCTGAATCCCCGGAGCAACCAATGCCTCTGCCTTGGTCCTAATGTCTATCTGAAGCGCATCAGCTGACTCTACAGATACAAGGCAATCGCCTTTTGCATCCGAGCCAGCAACTCCACCCATTGCCATCGTCTCCTCCTAGGCCATTAGCAGGGCCATCACAGCATTTTGCGCATGCATACGATTCTCGGCTTGATCGAAGATCGCGCTACCCTCACTTCGAGAGGCGGCATAGGTGATTTCTTCGTCATAGTGCGCCGGAAGGCAATGTAAGATGATTGCGCCCTTGTTGGCAAGTGAAACGATTCCTTCGTCCAGAGTAAACCCCTCGAACGCGTTCTGTTTGGACGAGGCTTCTGTCTCTTGCCCCATGCTGACCCACACGTCCGTATACAGGACGTCGGAGCCAACAGCGGCTTCACGGGGGTCATGGAAGATCTCGACACTTGCTCCCAAGGCTCGTGCGGCATCTACGATGTCCTGGTTCGGCTCAAAGCCCACAGGGCAAGCAATCCTGAAAGCCATTCCGACCTTGGCGCAACCGTTAATGAGCGAGTGAGCCACATTGTTGCCATCTCCAATGAATGTCAGCGTGAGCCCCTCAAACTGTCTCTTCTTCTCCCATACCGTCAAAATATCGGCAAGCCCCTGGCAAGGATGATAGACATCACACAAGCCATTGATGACGGGGACAGTAGCATGCTCGGCAAGTCCGGCAATCGATTCGTGCTTGAAGACACGCGCCATAATGCCATCGACATAGCGTGATAGATTCAGAGCAATGTCTTCAGTCGTTTCACGCTGTCCGAGCTTGATATCAGATGGCCCGAGGTAAATGGCATGGCCGCCCAAGCGCCACATCCCAGTTTCGAACGAAACACGTGTTCTCAGTGATGGCTTTTGAAAGATCATGCCGAGCGTTTTGCCAGCTAACATATCGTGGCGCACGCCGGCTTTGGATTCGAGTTTGAGAATTCGTGCTGTCTCGAGAATCTCGTGGATCTCTTCAGAAGCCAGCGATGCCAGATTCACCAAGTTCTTCGCCTGCATTTCACACACTCCCCGTTTTCCTCCGCGAGTCCAGAGGAATTTGATGACCCGTCTACTTCAAGCGGCTCATGATAATTCAGCTTGTTCATACAAACCAGGGGACCAGTCTCGGAAAGCAGGTGGGTTTCCAGAGCGCAATGCATGGATCCACAGAGTCGAGTTGTGCTTCATGAGAACAAAAAAAGTCCGTGTGAGCGATCAAGAATTGCTTCTAGGCTCACACGGACGTTGTTTGTGGTTCTACTTCAGTCGCGGATCCAATACATCGCGAAGACTGTCTCCAAGAATATTGAAGCCGAAGACGGTGAGTACGATGGTTAGCCCTGGATAGACGGCCATCCACCATGCAGTGCGCATGTACTCCTGCGCCTCTTGCAGCATGGCACCCCACGAAGGAGTCGGTGGCGGTACTCCGAAACCGAGGAAGCTTAGCCCTGCGACAACGATAATGTTGACGCCGATTGACATGGTCGTCACGACAATCAGCGAGGCAAGTGCATTCGGAAGAACATACTTGACGATGATTCTCCACGTCGGCGCGCCGATGGCCCTTGCGGCTAGAACGTAATCCTGTTCTCGGACAGAGAGAACTTCACTTCGGATAATTCTCGCCGGCTGAAGACCAAAGATCCCGAGGATAAGCATTAGAGACATGATCCCGCCGTCTTGCCAAAGCCCACGCACCAGGAGCGCAAGGACCAGGAACGGAATCGAATTGATGACCTCTAGAATTCTCATCAGCACTGCATCGGTGGGTCCGCGGAAGTACCCTCCGATCAGTCCGAGAAAGCCTCCCAGGAGCATATTGAGCATTGTTGCTACAAAGCCGATTCCCAGCGCAACGCGTGTACCGAAGATAAGTCGATCAAGAACATCTCGCCCGAAGTTATCCGTTCCGAGTGGATGTTCGCCTGAAGGAGCGGCCTGGAAATTGTACAAATCCATCTTGATGGCGTGTATGCGCGGCTTCACATATCCTTCGACATCCTCGTATCCGTGTCCGGATGCAAAGAACGGCGCAAACAGGGCCACATGAAGTATGAGGGCGATGAGTAGCAACCCAATGATGCCCTTCGCATCTTTGGAGAAGCGTCGAGTCGCCATATCCCAATAGCCCACAACGTAGTGTTCCCTTTCAGTAGCCTTCCGGATTGTCTTGTACAGATCAACCAGTGCCCCGGTCCAGACGAGTGCAAGCAGGAGAAACAGCATGACTGTCGAGAACCAGTAATCCGACGAACCTGCAAGCCAAGCTAATCGATGCTTTACCACGGCAAGCGAGAGCGTTACTCCGAGTACCAAGAGAGCACCGAAGAATAGAAGTGCCTTTTCCCAGTAACCGCGAACAAGGTGCCCCAATCCCGGAAGTACCAGAGATAGGATGATATCTAGCGACCGTGGTGGTTCGATTATCTGTGCCCCATTGAGTGCTTGTTTGTCCCTAGTCATAGGTAATCCTTGGGTCGATGTATGCGTACAAGAGATCGACAACTAAGTATGAAATCTGGAAGAAGAAGGCGAGGAATAGCGCTAGTCCAAAGACTACTGCCTGATCTCGCCGTGAAATCGCCTCTACCATGAGGCGTCCGATTCCCGGCCATGCAGTTGTTGTTTCAGTCAACACTGCCCCGGCAATCAACGTGCCGACCTGCATTCCGACATTGGTTACAACGGGCGCAAGCGCGTTACGAAATGCGTGCTTCACCAACACGACTCTTTCCTTCAGTCCCTTGGCGCGAGCGGTATTAACGTAATCCTGTTTCAACACCTCAAGCATGCTTGCGCGTGTTAGCCGAGCATTCATCGCCATCTGCACGCCTGCCAATGCCACAGCCGGAATGATGAGATGCCGCAAACCATCCCACGTGACAAACGACAGCCGGAGGCCCTGCAAGCCAAATATCGCCACTGACGTTCCGCGACCTGATACGGGCAGTATCCGCAACATGACGCCGAAGATCAGCATCAACATCAACGCAAACCAAAAGACGGGAATCGAGATTCCCGTTAGTGCAATAGTTGTTACCGTGTAATCGAGGACGGAGTTTCTGTAGATTGCCGACAGCATTCCAGCAGGAATCGCAATCACCAGAGAGATAATAAGCGCAAAAAAACCGAGTTCCATGGTCGCAGGTAGTCTCTGAAATATAACGTCCCAGACCGGCTTGTGGTACGTCATCGCCTGAAGGCGCCCGTTAAAAAGTCCGCCGATAAAGCGCCAATACTGTACTGGCCACGGCCTGTTTAGGCCCAGCTCCTCGCGGATTCCCTCAATGACTTCCAGTTCTGCCCCAATTCCTGCCATAACAACAGCGGGATCTCCGGGCATCATCTTGAGAAGCACAAAGACCAAGACAGTGAGGGCGAATATTGTGAAGACGACTTGAAGTAGCCGTCTCAATGTGTATCCGAGCATATGAGTCCCCAGTCTTGCATTGAAAAACCCTGGGCTGTCAGTTCTTCAACCAACAGCCCAGGCTGATTATTATCGCCTAGATCAGGCTAAGGCGATTGAAGTTGCATCGCTCAACTACTGAAGCCAGACGTTTGCGTATGGCGTGGTTATCCACAGCGTGCCCAGCGGGTGGACCATGAAGTCCTCTAGCTCGGCCCTAACAGCTGTTGTCTGGACATAGTGATATCCAGGGATCGCAGCGTAGTTGCCATAGATAAGCCGCTGTGCTTCAACGTAGTAGCCCTCGCGAACTGTTTGGTCAAGCGTGGTAGCAGCTAGATCAAGCAGTCGATCGACTTCAGGATCGCTCAAGAACGACATGTTGTCAGCCGATCCGACAGTTGCGTTATCCGAATGGAACAGATAGTACGCGAAGTCGTGCGGATCCGGTCCGCCGCTCCAGCCCATCCACATCATTTCGAAATCGCCGACAGGGTCGGATTCCGAGCGATAGGCGAGGTCAAGTAGCGGTCCCCAATCCAGAGGAATAACGATTACGTCGAGGCCGTTTTCGATCAGGCTGGTCGCCAAAATCGTTGCCAGCTGTCGGCGGCGAGGATCAAGCGGCGTATGGATTCGAATCGTGTATCCATCAGGGATGATGCCTTCTGCCTTCAGCTCATCAAGCAGGCGGACGGATTCATCATCGTCTTCTTCAAGATAGACATTCGCTTTCAGATACTCCTGATCACTTGCCCAGAGTGCCGGTGGGATACAACCATAAGCCTTCACACCAGTGAGTTCCTGGAAGATCGAGAAGACGGCTGCTTCCATATCGACGGACATATAAACAGCTTTACGGAAACGGATGTCGCTCGAGATTGCACTGTTCATGTTGAAGAACATGTGGAAATACGAAAGACTTCCGATCTGTAGCACGTCAACGCTATCCATCGCCATGAAGCGCGGAACGTCAGCGGCTGGCATGTTATCTGCGATGTGAATTCCGCCGGATTCGAGTTCCAGCATCATAACAGAAAGTTCTGGAATTGGTCGGTACGTGATCGTATCGAGGTTCGGATAGACCAACCAATAGTCTTCGTTTCGAGCAAGTTTAATGTGCTCACCTGGCAGCCATTCGACGAGTTCGAAGGGACCGCTGCCAACTGGAGCAAGATTGAACGCATCGTCACCCATCGCGAGGACGGTGTCCATCGGGACGATGGATTGCGTCTCAGAGCCGAAACCAGGCGCGAATGGCGTGTACTCCGGCTTGGTGATGACGTCAACAGTGTACTCATCAATGACGATTGCCTCTTGCATCCAAACCAACTCAGTAGCGTTCGGTGAGTTGTTGGCTGTGTCGGCAATCCAGTTGAAGGTGAACGCGACGTCTTCCGCCGTTAGTTCCTCTCCATTGGTAAATTTGATGCCCTCGTTGAGATAGAAGCGAACTTGGGAGTCGCTGAGGATATCCCAGGATTTCGCGATCCACGGGGACGGTGCCAATGTTTCCGGATGCAAGATAATCAGGCCGTCAAAGATGGCCCCGATCACATAGGCATCGTAGGCAGAGTTAGCAATTCGCGGATCCAAATCCTTGAACGTCTGGCTCACGCCGATGACCAAATCGCCACCAACGGTTGCGTCAGGCGTTGCAGGGATCGCAGTTTGCGCGACTACGAGTGACCCGAATACAAATAATCCAAGAGCCAAGAACAAACAGACTCGTTTCAACATTGATGTTCCTCCTTGAAACTACGCAGCTACGACTTGAACGATGTCAAATCACGTCGCGACGTATAGTTGGATATTGCGGGCTATTCGAACCAGAATGCGTTCATGACCTTTGCGTCTGCGAACTCCGCCGGCAAGATCAACTGGAACGTTCCACCTGCGACAACTTCCACGTCGATGAATGCAAAGGTGGTGGAAGCGGCAATCATCGTAGGCCAGCCGCCACCGAATACGACGATATCGGATGCGTCGAACGTGACTTCTTGGTCAAAAATAATCGTAAGCTTGGCCACGTCTACGCCGGTCTCATTGTTAAAGAACAAGAACGTGTAGTAGCCTTCAATTTCGACAGGTACGACGGCTTCCGCCGCTGCAACTGCAATTCCTGTAAGCAGCACAAGACCTAACAGTAATACCAAAGTTCTTTTCACTGCCTCGCCTCCTTGTAACTATTAGGGCAACGGGGACATCGTACGATTCTTGTCCCCAGCCCAAGCACTTGGCTTGCTCAATGACCAACATCGAAGAAGCAAACCAAACCATTGGCCGAACCTAGTGAAGTGGCCGTTTCCAGTATAGCAATGATGTTGAACAAAGACAATTTTGGGTGCAATATCTTGCCTTCTTTGTCTCGCGGCTCGTTCGCATTAGCATGTTGAGAGCTGCCCAAACACGAAGAGCTTCAGGAGAGGGATACGACTCAAACTGCAAATACTTGTGGTTGGGCTGTTTGTTGGATCTAGCTAAGATTCGCCATCCATCGCCCCATAGATCGCACCCATAGGGCATATTGCTAGTCTTTTGCTTCAAGAGGGCTACCGCGCAATCCTCGCTTCATAGTGACCAACGATTCAGGGAGTGCACCCTGGCTTGTGTGTTTCCTCGTCATCAAGAGCAGACTAGCAAAGTCATTTTCAAGCATCTAATCGGACCACCGTGAATCCGAATCAAGAACTTGTCGTTCTCCGGCGTCATTCTTGCGCCAAAGGGCGCATCTCTCACAACGTTACGTAAGCGATAAGAAGGTCTTGACCTGAATAGAGAGTATGCCCATTCGATTGGCTCCCAAGATATCAGCCCATCGTTTGTCGCCAATCATTACGGCGTCCTCTGGTTGCGCGTTCATCGATTTCAGAAGTCGGATGAAGCCGCTACGTTTCGGTTTCCCGGCGCGTGACACAACAGGCAAGAGCTTGCAGAGGTCTTTCACAATGGGATCCCTATCATTGCGTCGCCTGTTCGTTAGAATCCCAACTCGAAAACCCGCTGCTTGAATGCTCTCTAGATACTCAATCACTCTGCAGTCCAAAGTCTTGGTTCCATGTCGGCACAGTGTGTTGTCCAAATCGAAGAGTAGAACTCGTTTGCCCGCAGAGAGAAGCCACGGCAGATCGAGGTCACGTACGGATCTAATGGCTTGTGTCGGACGCAATCTGCGCATCATCACGAATCAGATCTCCTATGGCCGCTGTTTCACGCAGGCGATCGATGACCTCAAGAAACTCATCTTCCATTCCAGAAGAGACGTAGATCTTGTACATAATCCGGCCATTGAAGATTTCGAAATCTCGACGAACAGCAGCCATGCCGTCGTAGGCGCTGATAATGGCATCAATGTAGTGGATTTCTTCCTCAGAAGTGGCTAGCCAGTATACGAGGGCGTCATTCACTGTGAGCCTCATTTTGCTGCTCATTCAATGCATCAATTGCCTTTCGAAGGGCGATTTCAGGCTCGAAGCCGTCTTTCCACGACTTAGCGATGGCGGATAGGATTTCGAATCCGGCCTTTGCTTCTGCGCTCAAACCCTCTGATCGAAGCGGTTCTCTGTTTCGAATCATCCGCGCATCGACGAATTTCCTAGCCTCAACCAGAGGCGGAAGAATGCCCTTGTGACTCGGCTTCTCACTTGCCTTGATGTCGTTCCACCGCCTCAAGATTGATGGGAGATCACTCGACGCGTCACTGAACACATGCGGATGCCTTCGGACGAGCTTCGCATTGAGGCCCTCGATCACATCGTTGATGGAGAATTCTCCTGCTTCGGAGGCAATCTGTGCATGAAGAACCACCTGCAAGAGCACATCTCCTAGCTCGTCGCAGATACCTGCCGGGACTCCCGCGTCAATGGCGGCAATCGCCTCGTAGGCTTCTTCCAGCATATAGGGGCGCAAAGACATGTGATCTTGAGCGCGATCCCACGGACATCCGTCCATGGGATCGCGCAATGTAGCTATTCGATCAATGAGATCGGTGAACTTGTCGCTATTCGTCATCCGCTGCAGATTCCGAACCCGCATCTGACGCCGTGTCATCACCAGGGGCTGCACTAGTATCGTCCGTGACTCCGGCTTCATCGCTAGCGGCCGCGTCGTCAGCCGGTTCTTCGATTGCAGGCAGAAGAACCGTTCCACCGGCTTCAATAATGAGGGCATTGACCTCACTTAGGCGATACTCGGGATCGTCCGCTTGCACAAGCTCAAGTTCCTCCAATGCCTTCTCTTCGCGATATTGGCTCAGATAGATTCGTGCCAAGCTAATGCGCGCATTGAGTCCAACTGGCGAAAGGGGCCGACCCGATCCAACCACGGCTCGGACTGCGACCAGTAGCTCTTCGTAGATTGAGATCTTGTCGAAATCAAGCTCAGCATATATGACGCCGCGCTGCAAGTATTCGATGGCCGTTTCTGGCTCGTTCCTCCAGCGATAAGCCTCGGCGATTCCCGTATAGGCTTCAATCAACGTAGGATCAAGATCTATAGCCTTAGAGAATTCCCTAATTGCCGCAGACCACTTGTATTGCGACCCGAGTGATTGCGCTAGGTGAAGAAGCGATGCCGTGTCTTCCGGCGTAATCTCAAGAATCCGCGTGGCAATGTCCTCTTTCTCACGATCGTCAAATGATCGGGAGTAGGCCGACTGCAGACTCTCTAAAGCTCCGTCAATATCTCCACGCTGCGCCTGGATTTCTGCAAGCCCAACATAGGCATCCACTCGATACGGTGACCGAATGTTCACGTGTCTGAACTCATCGTCAGCAGAATCGAGATCGCCAATGAGGAGATAAACCTGGCCCAATTGAATGTTGATATCGAGTGATCCACCGCTCTTCAACGCTGTCTCAAAGCGATCAATGGCCGTCGCTGAGTACTCGTCAATCAGCGCAGCTAGCTCTTCAATTCGAGCGTCGTCTTCAGCGGTTCTCTCTGCTTGCGCAAGCAACTCGTCTCGCTCTGCAACTGCATCGCTAAGTCGAGCATGAGCAACTTCGCCCTCAGCAATCCGCATTCTCACGTTTCCAGGATCGATCTCTGCAATCTTCAGCAGCGTCTCTTCCGTCTTGTCCAGATAGCCGACAGCCAGGTAC
>Ga0233437_1004439_pt1 | contig 16573 bp, 16 predicted proteins | sample SI_122_August201_FD_182714 | JGI IMG/M metagenome (GOLD analysis project Ga0233437, IMG submission 182714) | Seawater microbial communities from Saanich Inlet, British Columbia, Canada - SI_122_August2016_200_MG | ecosystem: Environmental > Aquatic > Marine > Inlet | place: Canada: British... | reverse complement strand
ACTATTGGTTTGTTAAGGGGCTCTAGTGTTGTTGAGATTGCAAATCATACATCTGATGTTCCTGGTAAGACAACTAAAGGTGGGCAGTGTTTAGTTCCTGATTCTGTTGTTCAAATTTGTGATGGTGATATTGAGAAAATTGGAAATTTACACAATCCTTATGTTGTGAAAAGTGTTGAACTAGAAGATGGCTCTTTAATTGATTCTGCGATTACAGATAAATGGGATTCTGAAAAAAAAGTTGCGAAGATAATTACTAAAAATCCAAGATTGGAAATTGAGTCTTCTTTGGAACATACTTTTTTTGTTAGAACAGATGAAGGAATTGTTGAGAAAGAAGCAGAAGAGTTGAAAGAAGGCGATTTTTTGTTGATGCCAGAAAGAATTGATGTTAAAGGAGAAATTCAAGAGATATTGTTTAAAGATTTTAAAGTTTTAGATCAAAAATTTGCTCAATTTTTAGGATATTACTTGGGAGATGGAAATCCAGATACAAATAGATTAGTTTTTTATGAGCAGAATAAGGAATTAGCAAATTATTATAGAGATTTTTTTAGCAACTTGTTTAATTTAGATGTTAAAGTTAAGTTTCGAGAAGCTAAAAATTATTATGAAATTAGGATATATAACAAAGATTTACATGATTTTGTTGTTAAGGAGTTTCCCGAAATTGATAAAGCTTTAAATTCTGAAGTTCCCAAGAAAATTTTGAGATCCCCTAATGAAATTTTGGCAGGGTTTTTAAGGGGGTTATTTGATGCTGAGGGATATGTTACGGCTGAAGAATTGTCTATTGGGATGAATAATAAATATTTAATTAGACAAGTGCAAATGGCCTTGTTAAGGTTTGGAATTATTTCTGGATTTGGGGAGTATAATAATGAAAGAAATCCTTATAGCGATAATTATAGATATACTTTGAGAATTACTGAGAAAGAATCTTTGAAATATTTTAAAGAATTTATTGGATTTAGTTTTTCTGAAAAGATTGGGAAGCTTGGGTTATTGTTGGATAAAAGAGGAATAAAATCTAATGTTAGGCAAATAATCAAAACTGGAAAAGAAATTAGAAAATTGTTGGAAGATTATGGTTATTTGAAGGAAAATTTTTCTAATGTTTCTCATTTTTTTTACAATAGAAGAGAGATGGGTAAGCAGGTTTTCAAGAAGAATTTTATGGAGAAGGTAAAACTCGAGAATAAAGAGCTATATGAAAAATTAAAATTTGTTGTGAGCCATAATTTGATTCCTGTTAAAATAAAAAGTATTGAAATTTCTGAGAATAAAGTTTCTATGGTGGATATTTCTGTCAAAAATCAGAATTTTGTAGCTAATTGTGTTTTAGTTCATAATAGTCAGCAGAGATATGCTAGACTTAGGGAGGAAGCAGCCCATAATTTTTTTAAAAGAGTTGCTGAGACTGCTAACAAAGAATTTTCAGACAAAGATGTTAAAGGAGTTATTGTTGGTGGTCCTGGTCCAAGTAAGGAAGATTTTTTGAATGGGGATTATTTACAAACCAGAGTTAGGGAGAAAGTTCTCGGTATGAAAGATTTGAGTTATACTGGTGCTTTTGGTTTGAATGAATTAGTTGATAAGAGCCATGATTTGTTGGCTAATGAAGAAGTAGTTGAAGAAAAGAAAATTATTGATAAATTCTTTTATGCACTCTCTACAAAGGGAGGGGGCAAGGCTGCATATAAGAAAAAAGATGTTTTAGATGCTCTTAATCGTGCTGCTGTTGATGTTTTAATTCTTAGTGAGGATTTAAGTGATGAAGAAATGGAAAATCTTGAGGAGAAAGCCGAAGCAACTGGTGCCAAGGTGAATGTTGTTTCTTCTGATACTACTGAAGGTAGGCAGATAAGAGATTTTGGTGGCGTTGTAGCAATTCTTAGGTATAAAGTTTAGTTTAGAAAGATATATATATTAAGATATCAAGATTTTCTTGAGGTGATTATATTTATGAAAAAAAAGCACTCTTTTATTGCAATATCTATTGTAGTTGTTGTTGCAGTTTCTATCTTTATGTTTTTTGGTGATGAATTGAGTCCAAAATTATCTGTGGATAAAAAGTTTTCTGAAACGGGGAGCGGTGTAATTGAGGGTTCTAATTTGATAGGTTCTACTCTTTCAGTTTCAGGTGAAAATTATAAAGTAGTTGATGTTAGGCCTCCTTTGGGAAGTGATGGTTGTTATATAAATGTTGATTCTTTGAAGAGTTTGATTTCAGATGGAGCTTATTTGAGCTTTGAAGAGGGAGCAGGAAAAATAACAAAATCAATATCTTTTTTGGATCAGTCTTTGGATGACTATGGGAATGTTGTATGCGAATTTCCTTGTTCTGACTATGGAATGGGTGGTCCAACCGATTGTTGCATAGTAATGACTGAAAATTATGCCTAAATAATTAAATTCTTTTTTATTTTTCTCTTATATCTAATTCGTTTTGTAGAATAACTATTGATTGTGATGCAAAATAGGTTTTTGGTCCCAATGAAGTTTTTGTTGACTCTTTTTTTAATCTTCTTAATTCGTTTTTAGGTAAACCATCGTGATCTCCTAAAAGGAAAACAGAGTTATCTGGAATTTTTAGATTTCTAAGGTTTTCTCCTTTTTTGTCTAAAATAAATATTTCTTTATTTTCTTTTTTTAGTTCTTTGATCAAATCTGTTAATGATTTTTTTTCGATATAACATGAAGGAAATGCTCTAACTTTTTTACCTTCTCTATATTTGAATAATATTCTTTTGATTAACCCTGCTACATCTTTTTTTGAGAGTATGTTATTTAATTCTTCTGAAGTTTCTAATTCAATATGTCTTGGTGGTGTTGGTTTACCATAGAAAACTAAGTGAAGCTTTACATCTTGGCGCATTTGCTTTGAGATAAATAAAGATGCTATTATTGAATGGATTACTATATCCATCCTTCCTGCTTTCATTAAATCTTTGAAATTACCTGTTGTTGATGCCGATTTTGAAAAATAAATGAATTCTCTCATAGTAAAAGTTCCTATTTAATAGTTTATTACGTTTTTGATAATCTTTATAAATTGATAAATGGTTTTTCTAGGTTATGAATGAACACAGAGATAAGGTTGAAGCTGTATTGTTCACTACAGGTAGATTTCTTAATTTGGAGGAAATTGGTAGATTATGTGGTATTGGTAGCTCAGGAGTAATAAGGCAGATGCTTGATGAGTTGGGTGATGAGTACAATAAAAGAGAAACTGCATTGGAAATAATTAAAGATGAGAAGAATAGGTGGAAACTCAATATTAAGAAAGAGTATTTGTATTTGACTGAGAAATTGTTGAGTGATGCAGAATTAGATAAGCCAACACAAGAAACATTGGCAATGGTCGCTTACAGACAGCCAGCAGTTCAGTCAGACATAATTGGTTTTAGAGGAAATAAAGCTTACGACCATATTAGAAAATTAAAAGAAGAGGGGTTTGTTGTTTCTGAGAAATTTGGGAGAACCAAACTTTTGAAATTAACTCAGAGGTTCTATGATTACTTTGATGTTGTTGAAGAAGAATTGAAAGGAAAACTGACTCCGGGTGAAGTATAGTGGAGTTTTTGACTTATGTCTATTTATTTTTTATTTCTATTTCTTTGTATATGTCTTCTTTGTTTTTAATTCTTTTTTTTAAAAATAGGGGTAATTTGGATGAGGAAAGAAAAGCTACAAAATTCCCTACGTTAAGTGTTTTAATTCCTGCGTGGAATGAAGGAGGCACAATAGCCGATACAATTCAGGCGGTTTTAGATTCAGATTATCCTCAAGATAAAATAGAAATAATTGCAATTAATGATGGAAGTACAGATAATACTTTAGCAGAGATGAAGAAGTTTAAGGATAAGATAAGAATTTTTGATAAACCAAATTCAGGCAAAGCAGATTCTATGAATCAAGCTATAAAACTTGCAAAAAATGAATATCTTGCAGTTATTGATGCTGATTCTTATCCAGTAAAAACTGCATTAAGAGATATGGTTGCTTATCTTGAAGAGAAAGATGTTGTTGCAGTTACTTCTGCTATTTTGGTTAAGAATAGAAAAAAATTAATTGAAAAACTGCAAGCAATTGAATATGCAGTTATTGCTTGGGGTAGAAAATTATTGCAGTATATTGAAGGAATTTATGTTGCTCCTGGGCCATTGAGCATATATCATAGGGAGTCTTTTATTAGTTATGGTGGATTTGATACAAATAATCTGACTGAAGATATCGAGGCTACTTGGAAAATATTAAGTCATAATAAGAAGGTTAGAATTGACTTAAGAGCAAAGGTTTATACGACAGTTCCATCTAAGATTAAAGTGTGGTGGAGACAGAGATTAAGATGGAATCTTGGTGGTTTCCAAACAATGTGGAAATATAAAAAATTATTTTTTAACCCTGCTTATGGAATGATGGGTTTATTTGTTGTGCCTTTTTTTATTCTTACTTTTGCTTTAAGTTTAGTTGGTTTTTTGGTTTTTACTTTTGTCTTGGTTAGAAATTTGACTAAGGCTTATTTATTGAATAATTATGTTAATGCTGCAGATTCTAGTTTTATGAGATTAGACTATTTGAATTTTAATCCAAATGTGTTTGCTTTCTTTGCAGCTATTTTAGTATTTTTGGGAATCCTATATTTGATTTTCTCCCAAAGATGTATTGAAAATAAAAAAATATCATTAAGGAGTTATCCTGTTTATGCGATATATTTATTAATCTATCTTACATTGTATCCTCTAGTGCTTATTCATACGTTGTATAGAATTGTAAGTAGGAAGAAGTTAAGATGGTAATTGAAACAAAACCTCAAAATGATGTTTTTTGGAAGGCATTGATATTTACAGTATTTATTTTTTTGTTGGGAGTTTTCATGGGATATGTTCTTGAAGAGAAGAGATTAAATAATGTTCAAGAAGAATTTGAGCAATTAGTTGTTGATTGGGGGGATGTTAGAACGCAGGCTGCTTATTATCAAACGTTAGGAGATGATCCTTTGGTTTGTGATAGGGCGGTTGATGAAAATTTGAATTTTGGAGACAGAATTTATTATTCTGGATTGAGATTAGAGGAATATGAAGAAGCTAATAGGTTAACAGATAAGTTGCAATTTGAAAAGCAGAAGCATAATATGTTGAGAACTGAGTTTTATATTAATAGTTTGGTTTTAAAAGAGAAATGCGATGCCCAGTATGATATTGTTGTTTATTTCTATGTTGATAATGCAGGTGATTTTGATTTGGATTTGAATGCGAGACAGAATGTTCTTTCTATTGTTTTGAAAGATTTAAAAGAGGAGAAAGGACCAGATTTAGTTTTAATTCCTTTGGCTGCAAATATGGGCATTTCGGTTGTTAATATACTGTTAGACACTTATGATATTGAAGAGTTTCCTTCTCTTTTATTGTTGTCTGATGATGGATATGAGGTCTTGTCAGGGGTTCAGAGCGTTGGAGATATTGAGCCTTTATTAAGTCCTTTCTAACCGTAATCTTTTTATTTTTCATTTACTTCCCCCTTTTATGAAAGGTATATGTGACATGTGTGGAAAAGAAGGAGATTTAGTAGATGCTATAGTGGAAGGTGCTGTTATGAACGTTTGCTTGAATTGCGCTAATCATGGTAGTGTCATAACAATAAATCAACCAGTTGTTGATAAAAAAAGAACAATGGTTAAAGAAGATGAAGGTGGCGAGTCAATAGATGTTGTTGCTGATGATTTTGCAGAAAAGATAAAAAAAGCTAGAGAAAGAAAGGAGATTACACAGGAAGACCTTGCAAAATTTATAGCTGAGAAAGAGTCTGTTATTCATCAGTTGGAGTCAGGCAAATTAAAGCCTAATTTTAAGTTAGCTCATAAGTTAGAAGTTTTCTTGAATATAAGTTTGGTGGATAAAGTAGAGACTAAATTGAAAAAAGATAAGAAAGTTGACTTTAAAGATGGAAATTTGACTATTGGCGATATTATTACAAAAGATTGAGCTACCGAAAGTTTTAAAAGAATTTATCCTTCCTTTTTCACGCAAATGGAAATTAGAATTTTAGAAGAAGAAAAGGATTTTATAAAACTTGAGTTGGTTGCTGAAGACCATACCTTATCTAATGCATTAAAAAATGAATTAGAAAATGATGTGCATGTTAAGGTCGCAGGCTATACAAAAGAGCATCCATTAGTTAGCAACCCAATTTTGATGATAAAGACCGATGGAAAGGAATCTTCAAGGAAGGCTCTAGATGCTTCTGTTGATAGGCTCAAGAAGAAAAATTCTGCATTTCTTGCACAAATTAAAAAATTAAAATGAATTTTCTGAAGAAGTTTTGGAACTTTGTTTGGAAAAGTGATACTCCTGCTAGTTGGATAGTTTCAATTATTTTGGTTTTTATTCTTGTTAAGTTTGTTCTTTATCCTGGAATTGGATTCTTATTTGGAACTACTCACCCTGTTGTTGCTGTTGTTTCTTGGAGTATGGAGCATGAGGAAAGGTATGATACTTGGTGGGAAAACAATGGTAAATGGTATGAAGAGAATGGAATAAGCAAAATTCAATTTAAAGAATTTAAATTTAATAATGGATTTAATCAAGGGGATATAATGGTTGTTTTTGGCAGACAATCACAAAATATAAATATTGGAGATGTACTGATTTTTCAATCAACTACAAATTACCCCGTGATCCATAGGGTTGTTAATAAGTGGGATGAAGGAGATCAATATTTCTTTCAAACAAAAGGGGATAATAATGTAGACAGTTATTTACAGCTTGATGAGAGAGAGATAAGTGGTGATCGTGTGGTTGGAGTCGCAAATTTCAGAGTACCTTACTTGGGATGGATAAAAATACTTTTCAATAGGGTTGTTGGGGGGATAATATAAAAAATGAAAGCCGATTTATTTTGTTTAAAATGTGGTAGTATTATGCTGTTTGATAGGGATTCTAAGAAAATGAAATGTGGTAATTGTGGATATAATCCTAGAAAAAAAATTGGATCTGTTGTTTTTAAGAATAAAATTGAATTAAGTAAAGATCAGGAAATAGAAGTCCAAAGTAAGAAGGTTGAGACATTACCAAAAGTTAAGGAAGAATGTAGTAAGTGCGGGTTTAATAGTGCTTATTATTGGACCTTGCAAACAAGGTCTTCTGATGAATCTGAAACAAGATTCTTTGAGTGTTCTAAATGTGGCCATAGGTGGAGGTCCAACGATTAATTATCTGCTTTAGAATAGGAATCATTAAAAGTAAAACCCCTTTTTCTTTTTTATGAGATTAGTCTTGTCTGAGCCGAGGTTTTTGAAGGAAAGTGTTAGCATTCTTTCTGAATTGGTTAATGATGTTAAGATAAAATTGGATGCAGATAAACTTGAAATTGTTGCTATGGATCCTGCTAATGTTGCCATGATTGTTTTTAGACTTCTTAATAGTGCTTTTGCAGAGTATGACATCAAAGGTGTTGAAGTTATTTCTGTTAATCTTGAGTCTTTAAAACAAGTATTGAGTAGAGCGAAGCCTAATGATAATATTGTTTTAGAACTCGATGAAGAAAAAAATCGTTTGAAAATTGGGTTGAGAGGAGAATCTAAGAGGAATTTTAATTTAGGGTTAATTGATATTCATGAAAAGGAGCAAAAAGTTCCAGAATTAGATTTTTCTGGTTCTGTTGAAATGAGTAATGTTGTGTTTAATGAAGCTGTTGAAGATATGGATATTGTTGCAGATACTGTTTCTTTATCCACCGATGGAAACTCTTTTTTGATTGAAGCTGCTGGGAATACTCATGATGCTAAGGTTTCTTTTAATAAAAGTGAAAATATTAGTATTGCTCTTAGTGAAGATAAGGAGAATGTTAAGGCAAAATATTCTATTGTTTATTTGAAGAAAATTTTGAAAGGTGGTAAATTAGCTGATAAGGTTTTTTTAAAATTGGGTCAGGATTATCCTTTGCAAATAGAATATAAAGTTACAGATAAATTACATTTTAGAACTCTTTTGGCTCCAAGGGTAAGTAATGATTAACGAAACTTTTATAAGTTTGGTAAGGAATTTATTCACTATGTTTAATAAAAGAGGCCAGGTGACTGTTTTTGTAATTTTGGGAATAGTTCTTGTTGCATTGGTTGTGTTTGTTTTATATGTAAATGGAGTTTTTGTTAAGTTTGGTCTCGGTGAGTCTCGTGAAGTGTTTGTTGGCTCCCAAGTTGAGCCATCCAAAGTTGTTGTTAGAGACTGTGTTGAAAGAAGTTTAGTTGATGGTATACTTTTTGTTTCTATACAAGGTGGTTATTTTGATCCGGTTCTTTATGAAACGTTTGGTGGATTTGATATAAGTTATGCTTGTGAAGGAGGGGTAAATCATTTACCTATGTTGAATTTTATAGGGAATGAGATAGCACAGTTTATGAATCAAGATTCCGAAATTGAAAGAATTCATGATTGTATAGGTGATGGTTTCGGAAGTATTGAAAGTAGGGGCGTAAATGTTGATTATAACTTTGCAGATTTATCTTTGCCTTCTCCAGTCATATCTGGTGATCAGATTTCTCAAGATATTATGTTTTCTTATAGTTTGAAGAAAGGTGATGAAACTGCACAGGTTAATGATCTTAGGGTTGAAGTTCCATCAAATTTGAGAGGAGTTTATGACATTGCTGTTGATGTTGTTAATGCGGAATGTGGTGGTTCTGGATTTGATATTGATGATTATGTTTGGGAAAATGGACAAGCTTTAGATATTTTGGCTGCATCTATTGCAAATGGTCCTGTTGTTGAAGATCATCAACCGTGGTATTTAGAAAGTTATGCTGCTGAAGGAAATGGTCAGTTATTGAAGTTTCATTTTGTGATTGAACAATGAAGATAAATTATGAAAGAGGAATTGCTGTATTTTGTTCTGTTTTGATAGTTTTTGCTCTTTTTAATTTTGCTTTAGTTCTTAATTCTGAAGAAGTAGTTGCTGCAAATGTTGATACTTGTGGTTTAACTGAAGATGGCAATTATTGTGTTGAAGTTGGAGAGGGTGAAAGCATAGATGATTATGATGGATGTGTTGCTGGGCATTGGTTTCCTGGTGCCTGGAGGGAAGATGTTGAGGAGTGTAACGTTGGTTATTGTGTTCCCTCTGGTCCTGGTCAATGTTTGTCTAACGTCGAGCAGATAAGATGTACTAATGAGAATGGTGCATTTTATGATGTTGAACCTGCAGATTGTCAAGTTGGTTGTTGTAGATTACATTCTTCTGATTGCGGTTTGCAAGAGGGTAAAGTTTGTAGGGTAGATTTGGGTGGGGAATGGACTGGACCAAGTGATGATGCACAGGAATGTAATTTACAATGTCCTGGAGCAACTCTTGGTTGTTATAAATCTGCTATTGGTTTTTGTGATTATGGATTGTTGGAGTATTTTCAGGGACAATCTGATTTTGATTATACTAACTTTCTTGCTACGGATGATCCTGTTACTGGGCCTTTTTGTTCAGATTTAGTTGGTTGTCCTAGTTATGGCAACGGACATGCTTACTTATCTTGTGGTGATGATACTACAGATGATGATGAGTGGGATGTTTATTGGTATGATAGAGAGGATAACAGGGAAGATTTGTCTGAGTCTTGTGGTCCTTCAAGGCAATGTTACGATGCTGATGGTCAAGGTGGGGAATTTAATGCAGAGTGTGTAACTACAGATTGTATTGAAGATTGTCCAGATTGTTATCCATCTACGTTGAAGAGCGGTGAGTCTGTATGTGTTAATGTTTTAGAAGGTTTTTTTGCTAATGATAGGGTTAGTAGGTATTTGGAAAACTATCAACTTAATTGTCAGAATAGAAAGATAACGCCTGATTTTGGAGATTATGATGGTAGGGAGTTTTTGTGTGAGGAGCGTATTTCTGAAGATGGAAGATTTAACGCTTATCCTGTTGATAATGAATGGGAAAGCTGTGCTGATTGTGGTGATGGTGGTCCGGATCTTTTAGATCTTGCAGGTTATGTTCCTATATTGGGTCAAGGTATTTTGGGTTTGGCTGGTAGTTCTTGCGGAATGGGTTTCGGAAATGGTGAAACATGTGGGGATATTGGAGATTGTGACTATGATAGAGATCTTTGGCCACCTATTGGTAGTTGTAATCCTAATTATCCTCCAAGTACAATTGATGAATGTGGTGCATGCGGATATGGCGGAGATGAAGATGCTAATCTATGTACAATGAAAGAATGTAATGCTCTTGGAGATTGTGTTTTTGTTGAGGAGGGTGGAGCTGGTTATGGTGCTGCTGCGGGTTTAGCGCTTGGAACATTTACTAGTTGTATGGCTACTGGTGCCGTTGTATGGTTTATCCCTTGGTTGGGTGGTCCTGCAGGTGCTTCTGGCATGTGGGATCTTTGTTTAGCATCTGTTACACAACTCGGTGGTGGGCAGTTGTTGTTCTGGGGGATTGTTTCTACGATTTATGGTGCTGCTGCGAGAACTGGTACTCAAGATGTATTGGAGTATGATTTAAGTGATCAGATAATTCATAATGGTAAGATTAAGACTGGTTATGCATTAGTTTCTTCTAAGTCTTTTTTGGAAGATCTAGATCCAGAGGCAGCCCAGGAGTTATTTGAGGGGATCAATCTTGATAATGGCGGAGATACTCCTTCTTTTGAAATAGCTGAGAGTGTAATGTTAAACGGTGTTCTTTCTACAATTATTGCTCCTTTTTTAGCTGGTTCTTTGAATGCAATTCTTAGTTCTAGTGTTACATTTGCTAATGTGGAGGGCGCATTTTCTGTTTTTCTTCTTCAAGCCGGATTTGAGACTGTTATTGGTGAGACTTTTGTTGCTCCTGCAGTATTGGTCGAGTCTATGGTTGCAGTTGGATTACTTGTTCAGTATGTAACTCTTGCCGAATCTTTCCAAACTGGAAATTGCTATCCTGAAGATGATACGAGAGCATTGACAACCAGTGAGGCTTGTTCTGATTGTGGCGTTGGTGAAGGACAGTGGTATTGCACAGAAGATAGGTGTAACATTTTAGGAGGGCATAATGAATGGTGCCAATATATTTCGTTTGGTGAGGATGAATCCACTGGAATTGAAGATGGTTTGTGTTTGCCTAATGAGCCTTATAATGATGGACCTCCATCAATAGAAAGCGTTTCCGCAGAATTTTTTGATTTTGATAGGATTTCTCTTGAAGGACCTTATGAAGAATCAGATGGTAGTTTAGTTGTTGGTACTATCCCTTGGGAAACAATGTTTGCAGAAATTAAGCTTGAAACTTCGGAAGAGGCAGAATGTTCATACAGTATGGAGAGAGATGCAAATGTTAGTGATGGAATCTTCTTTGAATTTGATGAAACCATACTAAACCACAATCTAACTATACAATTTGCAGATGCTGATAGGATTAGAGATCAAACTCATATCTATTTTAAGTGTAGAGATTTTGTTGGGGCTGAGATGGATCCTGCAAACAATGAGAATTATGTGTTGGTTGAATTTGGTGAAAGACCAGATCAGGAGCCACCCACTATTGATTATATTTCTCCACCAATCGTTGCTGTTCCAAATGGTACTGAAAGTGTTGAACTACAATTGTTTGCTTATGATAATAATGGGGTGGGTGATTGTAGATATTCTAAAGAAAATGGAACCTCATATGTAGATATGACTGGTTTTGGTTTGGGCGAACCAGTTCCTTGTGTTGGTGTTGATGATACTTGTACGAGATTTTCTACAGTGTTTGATTTGACTGAAGATGGATGGGGAATTGAGATTGAAGGTTTTGAAGGAATTGTACATTATCCATTGTATATCTTGTGTGCTGATGAGGCAGATCCCCCTAATGTTATGTATGAGCCTTATCCTTGGTGGATAGAAGTTTGGCCAACTTTTGATGTTATTATAGATTCTCCTTTGGAAGATGAAGAGATTTATGGTACTGATGCCCAAGTTACTGTTTCAACTAGCGTAGATTCCTTCTGTGATTACACTTTGAGTAGTGGGCTTTATTCTACTGAAGGAAACTTTAGTGAATCTTTTGGAATGATTCATGATGAGTTTATCTCTGATTTAGAAGGCAGCCCTGGCGGTGAAGAATATGCATTGGAAGTGACTTGTACCGATTATGCTGGTAATGAAGTTATCGAGAGTTTGGGCTTTGAAATAGTTTCAGATGTTTATCCTCCAAGATTACTAAGAATATATACTGCCAATAATAGGTTGAATATTGTTTTGGATGAAGAAGCTAGTTGTGTTTATTCAACTGAAGAGTTGGAAGAAGGACCTATGATTGGTAGTGGGTTTACACACAGTGCTGATTTGGATTCTAATTCTGTTAGATATGAAATTACATGCACAGATACTTGGGATAATGAAGTTAGTTATGTAATCTATCCGTAAAAATGAAGAAAGGACAAGTTATCGGGCAGCCATTGGTTTATGTTTTTGCAATTATTGTTATTGCGTTGATTCTCTTTTTTGGGTTTAAGATGGTTGGAAATCTAATTGATTTTGAAAAGGATGTTGACTATGCAGATTTTTTAAATAATTTTGATAATGAAATAAATATTGTTTATGCTGAATCTTTTGGAAGTACTAAATCGTTAGAAAGTTTAAGAATTCCAGATGAAATTACAGAAATTTGTTTCGTTGTAACTAATGAAGATTATATTGAAGGAATGGAACCAACAGATGATAAAATGATTTTATATTTGAATGAGCGGTTTGGTTCTCCTGAAGAAAATGTTTTCTTTGGTGGAAAGTATGAAGGAAGGACATTTGAAAAGTTGTCTATAGATCCTGATTTTTGTGTTCAAGATTTTGAAAGTGTTTTCTTAGAAAAACAAGCAAACAATGTAAAGATATTTAAACGACAAATATAAAAAATAGGTTATGGGAAAAAAAGGGCAGGGTATGCAATTTAATTGGATATTTGTTGTTATTGCAGGTGCTGTACTTCTTTCAATGTTTGCTGGTTTTGCAGTTAAATATGTTGATTTAAGAGAATCTAGAAATGATGCTGAAATTGGAAGGGGGCTTGATCATATTTTTTTGAGTGCCAAATCAACTGCGCAGTACAAACCTTTTGACATTGGTAGGGAATTTGATATTAATTTTTTATGTGATGAGTTTGTTATAAACAAAGAATACAGACAAGAATATGATTATGTTGTTTTTGGTGATGATGCTGAAGATGTTGATGAGTTAATTATTTGGAGCAGGGAATTTAAACATCCATTTAGAGTTGATAATATTATTTATGTTTTTGATCCCAGAAAGACCGTCGCTGTTTCTGAAAATGTTCAAGGATTTGTTGAAGGGTTGCCTGAAGGAATACAAGTTGTTAGTTCTAGTCAGGCAGATATTGTTGTTAATGTAAATAGTTTACCCTACAATGATTTAGCTTTTGTTTATGCTGCAATGGTTTCTAACGAAAATAATTTTGAATGCGGAGTTAGATTATTAGAAGATAAATTTAAAAATGTTAAAGCAGTTTATTATGATAAGGCGTCAAGCATGCCTGGATGTATAAGTTCTTATGCAGATGTTAAGAGTAAATTAGATACTCTTTTTTTGGATTCAAATGTTGAAGAACTAGTAGATAGCAATAGGGCTTTGAGTAATCTTGGCTGTGGGGTGGTATTTTGAAGAAGGGGCAACTTCAGATACAAGAAACAGCGATTGTTATTTTTATAGTTACCATTATAATTGCTATTTCTTTGATCGTTTTTTACAGATACACAGTTGATGATATTAAAGATGATAATGCACGTTATTTGGATGAGAAAGCAAAAGGGTTAACTGAAATTATTTCTAATCTACCAGAATTGAAAGTTTCTGAAATGGGGATTGAAGCAGATTGGTGTATTGATGAAAAGAAAGCCATTGTTTTTAATAATGGATTTTATGATTTTGGGCAGAAACGGATTAAAATTAATGGAATAATACTTTATGATAACTTAAACAATTTGGTTGAAACTAGGAAGTTTAGTTCTCCTGTTTGTTTGCTTGATCCTGTAAGTGAGAAGAAAGAAATGGCCAAATTGGTGGTAGAATGGTGAAAAGGGGGCAAATAGAGGCAATAGGGCTTGTTGTGATAGTTGTTTTGTTAGTTTTACTTGGTTTGTTTTTTTTGAAGTATTCTGGAAAGGGAGATGTTGATGAAGATAGGTTTTTGACTATCAAGGCTAATAATTTTTTGAATGCCTTGAGACAAGTTTCTATCGGTGGAAGCAGTTTTGAAGACTTGGCAATAGAATGTTGTTCTGGTGGCAGTTCTTGTGCTCAAATTGAATCTAGCATGGTTGCCAATGGGGCTACTTATTTGGATGAAGACTTCTATTTTGAGCTTAAATGTGTTGATGAGAGTAACTCCGTCGTGAAAAGTACTAATTGTTCATCTACTGTTGCTTCAGGTCATATTGTTTTAATTAGTGGAGATGAGATGTTTGTTAAACTTTGTCGTAATTTTTAATTTTGCTGTTTTGTCGCTTGTATTGCCAGAATTCTTGGGAATTTGGGTCTTTTTATCTACTAAAACCTATAAATGCTTATAAATGGATAATCCACGTATTTTAACTAGTTTATAGACGAGAGTGGCTAAAAATATTAAAGTGATGACGTCGATGTTGTTGAACAAAAAGAGGTGAAGAAAAATAATATTTATTCCAAACATGGAGGTGTTTGTTTAAATGAAAAATTTTATTAGAAAGGTTTCTGCCGTCGGTACTGGCGTTGTTATGCTAGGTATGTCGATAGGTGGAGCTGTAGCAGCTGATTTAGCTACATTGCCAGCACCATTTGTGGTGGATGACAGCTATGTAAGCACAGCTATGGTTTATGGTAGTACAGAGGATTCTGCTGCTAGAAGCACATTGAAAACTTATTTTGATGGGTTTGTTGTATCAGGTTCTGCTGTTGGAGACTTTACATACAATGCGGATGATGATGCCGATGATGATATTGTATTAGATGGTACAGATAATCTTGTTGGATTTGGAGAAGTTGATAGTGGTATGATTGATACTCTTTTCGAAGGAGAGATAGATATTAATGATACAGATTATACTGCTAGAGAGATAATTAATTTCTCTGCTACTACGAATATAACGACAAGTTTCAAGGGTGGTCAAGAAGAATTTGGAGCAGATCCATATTTGGCTTATCAAGCAAATTCCATTAAGTATGGTTATTCGTTTACTGATGCAGTTCCATTGTATATGGTAAGTACAGATGAAACGATAGATTTGACCTTTTTGGGAAAAGAGATAGAAGTTAAAACAATTTCTTCTACGGCTGATACTGTGACTTTGGATGTTACTGAAACGATATCTTTGGATACTGGTGAATCTTATGAGTATAAGGGACATACAGTTACATTGGTTAGAGTTTATAGTGCAAGTGCATCTGTCGATGTTGATGGTGAAGAGGAAATTATTTCGTCAGGTACAACAAAAGATTTCGGTGACGACATTCAGATTGAAGTTGATACTGTTGGTGAAGCAGATGATCCTACATTGAGTTCTGCTGTGTTGAAGTTATCTGAGCAAGGTGTTGCAAGTACTGTAGCAGATGGAAATGCTTTCGAATTGTTTACAGATTACGATACGAATAGTCATTCACCATGGGTATGGGACATTGTAGCTAATACTACTCACTTGTTGTATTTGGGTCTAGATAACAGATGGACTTCTGATGATCTTGAACCAAGTCAAGACTACAAGACACTGCCAATTACAGTTGGTGACGGAATTGTATTCCCTGGAGACTATGCTGCAGTTGTTTTCGAAGAGTTAACTACTGAGACAAGAGCATCATTTACTGTGACTCTTGAAGATTCTAAGGATCTTTCAGATGAAGATGATTCGTTAATTAGTGTAGATAATAGGGCAATGGCTATCTTTGATTCTGGAGATGGAGATTACTTTGAGCTAAGTGGAGCAGATTATCATACAATATATGTTGTAAATAACGCTACAGCGTATACTGGTGCTGCACAGCCAATTCTTCAATTCTGGGGAGAAGATGATGACGGATATCATTACACAACAGGCACATCATTTGTTATAAACTATAATGATGATGACAATGATATTAGTGTAGTTAATGTTACAACTACTAACTATACTACATCGTTGACTGTTGATGCAAACGATTGGAACTTGACTTTCCCATGGAACTTTAGTACAGATTTCTATGGTGCAGAGGAAGGCGTTGATGAAGCTACAGATATCGTTGCCGATAGTACAAATATTGGTACAAAAGAATATGATGTGTTGCTTCAAGACGGTACAGTTGTTTTGAATCCAGATTCACAGATGGGATCAGATTCTCTTGTGTTTGAGTTACCTAACCAAGATGTAGAGGTTACATTTAAGGTATACACAGTTGAAGCTGTTGAAAGTACAACTGCTGTTGATTTGGTAACTGCAGAAGAAGACTTGTCTGGCTATACTAACTTAGTATTGGTTGGTGGTCCAGCTGTAAATAGTGCAACCGCTGAATTCATGGGATTAGCTTTCCCAGCATATGCAGATGCATCTACAATAGCAATAGATACTGCTGTTGTTAAGTTTGTTGAGAAGGAAGGA
>Ga0233437_1004434_pt1 | contig 16581 bp, 10 predicted proteins | sample SI_122_August201_FD_182714 | JGI IMG/M metagenome (GOLD analysis project Ga0233437, IMG submission 182714) | Seawater microbial communities from Saanich Inlet, British Columbia, Canada - SI_122_August2016_200_MG | ecosystem: Environmental > Aquatic > Marine > Inlet | place: Canada: British... | reverse complement strand
GGGAGCAACTGCCCCGGCAAGAGTGGTGAATTCTTCGACGCTCAACAGCGGGTTGTCGCAGAAACCCTCGGGTAGGAAGGACGCGACGCTGTCGATTTTTCCCTCTTCGAGAGCGCGACCGATGGGGAATCGGGCACCCCGGGGAAAGGGATAGAGCGCCTGCCCGATAATGTCCGCAATGCCTATGAGAAAGGCAAAGGTCTCGTCGATTTCGGGGAAATGGTGGTGGAGAATCACGTCGCATACCTCGTCATCCAAGCCCCAACTGCGCGCCAGTATTTCGCCGACGATCGGGTGGGTCATGCCCCCGGCAAGCTCCTGTTCGACGAAGGACATGGGCACGCCCCAATCCCTGGCCTTCAATTCTTCCAGTAACAGGGGGAAAAGGCCGGGATAGGAATGCACCATCACCCCCTTGCCCAGGTCGTGCATGATCCCTCCCACAAACGGGTTTTCGCGGGTGTAGTCGAGGTGGAGACGACCGGGCAGATCGATCTGTCTGAGCTGATCGACCACTTCGTCCTCCAGGTCGAGGGCGGCAAAGCTGCGCTCCTGAGCGGGATATTCCGTATCGCCGGAGAGAGGGAAGGAGAGGATGTAGGCGGCAAAACCAACGGCCAGGCTGTGAAGCCAGAAATCCTCCAGATCGAACCCCTGTTCCTGAACGGCGGTAAAGGCCTGGCGCATCCCCTCGCTGGCGACCAGGGCGGCAACCGCATTTTTGCCGAGAAGGACGACGGCTCGATCGATCTCGGCGATGCGCCCCTTGAAGCCGTAAGCCAGGGTGTTGGTGTGGCGCAGAATGACGGCGCAGGTCATGGGGTCCATGCGGATGATCTGGATCCACTCCTTCAGATCGCTTTCGGAATCCCGTGAGAGTTCCAGAATTCGCTGGTAAACCAGGGGCAGAGGGGGAAGGGTAGTCATACTATCGAGGTCTTCGATGAGACGTTCGCGCAATTCTTCGGGAGTCGGAAAGGTCGGTGCGGGGATTTTGGTGCGGGGGCGGATCTTGCGGACGACGTGTCGGTCAAAAAGGCGCTTCAGCCGGTCCTTGTCCAGATTGGCCCTCTTCAGCAGTTTTACGCCCATTTTCTTTAGACCTTGCCGCTCTTCATCGGAGAATTCATCGCGGTGATCGTAGATGAGAAAGATCGGCATGTCTGAACCCCTGTTGATGGTGAACAGGCGCACCAGGAGGAGGGGTTTTCCGGGGCAGCGGGTGGAGAGCAGGATCAGTTTGATCCACTTCTTGGCCGCATGGCGCACCAGGGGGAGGATGATATCGACGGTATTGTCCTCGATGACGTACCCCATGTCGAGGCGCTCGTTGGCCTGGTTCAACATGTCGATTGCCTCGCGGGCATTGTTGAGATAGGTAACCAGGCGTCTGTTTTCCGGCTTCCAGAGGTCTTCGATTCTGCTCAGGGGTTCGCCAAAGACGATCTGTGGAGTGAAGATATCGTTGAAGGAGGTTTGGCGCCGATCCCATATGGCCCGAACCTGCTGTTCCCTGAGGAGCTGTCTGCGCTCCTGGAAGACCGAGCGGATGCGCCGACTGAGTTCGTCCGGATTGAAGGGTTTGGCGACGAAGCCCAGGATGCCGAGTTCGTTGGCGGCGATAATATCCTGGCGGTCGGCCCGGCCCGAAATCATCAGCACCGGCAGGTCCTGGTAACGGGCGTTCTGGCGCAGCTTTCGAACCAGCTCGATGCCGGTCATATCGGGCATCACGAGGTCTGTGACCAGGAGGTCGATCTCCTCGTTGGTGAGGATTTCCAGGGCCTCGCCAGCGCTGAGGGCGAGAACTACCTCCATATTGCTCCGTTGCAGGCTGGAGCGGATTACTTCGCCCACCGTGGGTTCGTCGTCTACGACCAGGATTTGCATAGCCAAAAAAGAGATAAGTTAAGTATCGAAACATAGATAGAACATTTATAGAATGTCGATAAGTCGATCGATCTTGGCAATCGCAGGGGAGATGTCGGGTAAATAGGGGGATAGAAAAAACCGCCCGGGAAAGTGGAAGGGTTGGGAGAAGGGTCGGTTTTGAGCTTGGGAATTGGAGGGGATTTAGATATTTTTAAGTAAAAGGTATCCCGGGGACATCTCATTAAGGGAGTAGAGCATCATGAATTCGGCGCAGTATCAGATGATGCGGGTGGTGCAGAAAATTGCGGTTTTCAAAGGGCTGGATGTAAAAGAGGTAGTGCTGCTGCTCAAAGTCAGCCATTCCACCATCTTCAAGCCCGGGCAGACCATCTACAAGACGGGAGAACCGGGTGACGAAATGCTGGTTCTGCTCAAGGGGGAGCTGAACGTCACGGGCCCTGCGGGGGAGGTGTTTGCCACCATTGGCTCGGGGAACGCCATCGGGGAGATGGGTTTGTTCACCGGCCAACCGCGCTCGGCCAACATCGTGGCGGTGGAGAATTCCGCCTGTCTGGTCATTCGCAAGCAAGAACTGATCGTGTTGTTGAGCAACAATCGGGAGATGTACGTCAAACTCCTCAACAACGTGATAAATTTGCTGAGCGAACGGCTGGCGGAGGCAAACCAGCTCAATCAGGAACTGATGAAAGACAAAGAACGGTTGAGTGGCTTCGACGATGACGATGGTGAGGAGGATGAGGAGGAATATGAAGAATACGAGGAGGAGGAGGAAGAATACCCGGGGGACGATGAGGAGGAAGACACCGATGATCTGGAATACGATAAGTAGTGCGGATAGTTTCGCCGAGATGAGAGGGGGGAGTGGACTGCGAGAAGGGGACTGAGCCCCCCATTGTCCTGCGAACCATACTCATGCGGCAGGATCTCCTGCCTCTTTTGCCGAGCCGGTCCTCAGGGATCGGCTTTCTCGTGTCTGTCTTTTTTTTATATGTGAGTAACAGTTCCTTCATTTCGCGGTGTTAAAAAAGCAGAACGACGGGATAATCCATGGATGTAGAAGCCCTGTATCAGCGCTACGGGCCGATGGTGATGCGGCGCTGCCGCCAGCTACTGAGGGACGAAGACCAGGCGATGGATGCCAGTCAGGATGTCTTCGTGCAGCTTCTCAAGAACCGCAAGCGCCTGAAAGCGGACTATCCCTCCAGCCTCCTGTACCGCATAGCCACCAACCTGTGCCTGAATCGCCTCCGCGATCAGCGGCGGCGGGGAGAGACCAGAGATGAGGAGATTCTGCACCAAATTGCGGATTGGGACGATACGGAGGGGCGACTGGAGGCGCGTTCGATGCTGGAGCGCCTCTTCGGTCAGCAGCGGGAATCGACCCGGACCATGGCGGTATTGCACTACGTCGATGGAATGACATTGGAAGAAGTGGCAGGAGAGGTGGGGTTATCGGTCTCCGGAGTGCGCAAACGGCTCCGCGGCCTGCGGGAAAGTCTGAGGGAACTGGAGAAATCATGAACGGAAAGAGATCCTCTGTCTCCGATTACAAGCTCGAGCGGTATCTCCTGGGCGAACTGCCGCAGGAGGAAATGGAGTCCATCCGGAAGGGGATGGAGGCAGATGGGGAATTGCGCGATCGACTGAGAACGCTCGAGCTTTCGAATCGGGAACTGCAGGAGAAATACCCGTCCGAATGGATGGGGCGTCAGATTCGCATGCGGGCGGAGGGAGTGACCATGGCCGCTCCGGGAAGGGCTTTCTCCTGGCGGTTATGGGCGATGCCCGCGGTGGTGGCGACCCTTTTGGTGGCCGTTCTTCCCGCTCTCTTCGAGCCGGAAACCCGCATTAAAGGGTTGGAGCCCCACCTGAAGCTCTTCCTCAAAACGGTGGATGGCATCGAGAATCTGGCCGACAGCAGCATGGTGCGGGAAGGAGACCTTGTCCAGATCGTCTACCTTGCGGCCGAACAGTCCCACGGGACCATCTTTTCGGTAGATGGACGGGGAGAGGTGACGCAGCACCTTCCCGCGCGGGGGAAACTGGCAGCGCGGCTGAAGACGGCCGGGGGCGACACGCTAAATTTCTCCTACGAACTGGATGATGCCCCTCGCTGGGAACAATTCTATTTCATCACGGCGGACACCAGTTTCGATCTGATGCCGGTGGAGCGGGAAATTGTGCGGTTGGCCTCGGAAGAGGGGGGAAAACTACGGCTTCCTGTAAAGTTCAAGCAGCATCTTTTTATCCTCTTCAAGGCGGCGGGCAATGAATAGGAAGATCATCCTGATTCTGGCCCTTGGTCTGTTGGGAGTGCGATCCTTTTGCGCGGCCGAAACCATCCGCCGTTTCGTTCTGGCTGCGGGGGTCAACAATGGCGGTGTCGAAAGGGAGTTGCTGCGCTACGCAGTTGGGGATGCCGAGAATTTCACCAGAGTACTCACGGACATGGGGGGAGTGGATCCGGCCGACTGTATCCTGCTGCGCAACCCCGATCTGGAAGCATTCGAGCAGGGCCTGGAAGATCTGCGCCGCCGGGTTTCCGCCGCCGCTCGCTGGGGGGGAGGCAGATTGGAAGTATTGGTTTACTATTCCGGCCATGCCGATGAGAAGGGTTTGTTGATCGGCGGAGAAAGGGAGACCTATTGGGATCTGCGCCGCGAACTGGAGGGGATTTCCGCCGATGTGCACATCGCCGTGCTGGACGCCTGCGCTTCGGGCACCATAACCCGGATCAAGGGGGGACGAAAGACCAGGCCATTTTTGGTGGACGAGTCTTCCAATATGCGGGGTTACGCCTTTCTCACCTCCAGTTCCGAAGATGAAGCTGCACAGGAATCGGATCGCATCCGGGCGTCGTTTTTTACGCATTATCTGGTCTCGGGGATGCGCGGTGCTGCCGACGCCACCGGCGACGGCAGGGTCACTCTGGATGAAGCGTATCAATTTGCCCACGATGAAACGCTGGCGCGCACCACCGGCACGCGGGGAGGCACTCAACATCCGCATCGGGATATAAAGATGAACGGGGCGGGGGACGTGGTTATGACCGACCTACGCCAAATTTCGGCCGGTCTGGTGCTGAGTGGGGAGTTGAGCGGGCGGTTTTTCGTGCGCAACGCAGAACAGCAGCTGGTCGCCGAGTTGTACAAACCGGAGGGGAAAGGGGTGGAACTGGGACTGGAGCCGGGGGATTACTCCATCCATCTGGAGGCAGACCCGCAGCTGCTGTTGTCGGTCTGCGAGTTGCAGGAGGGACAGCGCCTCGAACTGGGGCGGCAGGACTTCCATTCGGTCGACAAGGAGCAGACGGTACTGCGGGGGGGAGCGAGAAAGAAAAAAGTGCGGGTGGGGCTCAGCGAGAACTTCAATCTGGACATCGAAACTCGACAGGGGTATACGTTTTCGCTGGGATTGTTCTTCAACTACCAGGATAAACCATTCAGGGGGGCACAGGGGGCCTGGCTGGTCAATCAGGCGCGGGAGATGGCCGGTTCCCAGGTGAGTTTTTTTGGCAACCTGGCTCAGAAGGATCAGAGGGGTTGGCAGGCTTCGGGTATGGTAAACTGGACGGTCGGGGCGCTGCAGGGAGGTCAGGTCGGGGGCGCCATCAACATCGGGCGCCAGGTGCGTGGCTGGCAAATTTCGGGTTCGACTAATATCGCCAAGCGGATCAGGGGGTGGCAGATCGCCGGGGGAGCCAATATCGCCAAGGAGGTCAAGGGGGTGCAGATTTCGCCGTTCAACGCGGCCGCCTATGTCGACGGCTGGCAGATCGGGGCGGTCAACATCTCCGAGGATATAGACGGGGTGCCTCTGGGGATCTTCAACTACTCCCACACCGGTCTGTTCAATATCGGTTTCTGGCGGGACGAGATCGGGTTCAACTATCTGACCCTGGCTTCGGGCAGTCGCACCTTCTACACCTCCTTTTCAATCGGCCATGAGTTCCCCGTGGATGAGGGTGTGCTCGCTTTGGGGTTCGGCGTTGGGGGACATCGGAACGGAAGGGGGATGTTCTTTGAAAACGATCTGAATGTCTATGGGTTTATCAGTGATGTGGAGGAGCCGGAACGGGGGAATTGGCTCTTCCGCCAGCGGTTGCTGGTCGGCAGAAAATTGGATGCAGGCATGGATCTGTTCGCCGGGCTGTCGTTGAACCTGCTCTATCTCGACGGCGAGCCGGCGCTCGTTCAGCCGTGGGGAGGTGGGGTTCACGAGTTCGATGACGACTGGCGCGGCTGGCCAGGTCTATTCGCCGGATTGCGCTTCGGTCGATGACCGGAGTGGAGATCGGCCTTTTTGAGGTGAATGCTGGATTGGAAGGGGATTCGAGGCAAAGGGAATGAGGCGAATTGGTTTTATCGGTTTTCTGCTATTGCTCTGCTGCGGGGAGGGGATGGCGGAAGAGAGGGGCTCGGTCAGCGGTTTTGTGACCGATGCCGCCGATGGAGAGGGGTTGATCGGGGCCAGCGTCTATCTGGAAGAAATTTTGGTGGGTGGGACCACCAACAATAGCGGCTACTACGTCATACCCGATATTCCCGCAGGAGAATACACGCTGATCTGCGGATATATCGGCTACCAGAACTTCAGCGAGAGGATCGAAATCCATCCGGGAGAAGATATCAAGGTAGATATCGATCTGGCGGTGGAGGTGCTCGAAGGGGAGGAGACCGTGGTGCGGGCGGATTCGATGCGCACGGTGGAAAAGCTCTTCCGCAAGACGATCTCCAAGGTGGAATTGTCGGCCCTGGAGATAAGGCAGATTCCACAGGTGGCCGAGGCGGACCTGCTGCGCTCGCTGCAGACCTTGCCGGGCATTCTTCCGCTCTCCGATTTTTCGTCCGCCCTGTATGTGCGGGGAGGGACGCCGGATCAGAATCTCTACATGATAGACGGCACAGACGTGTACAATCCCGAGCACGCCTTCGGTATTTTTTCCACCTTCAACACCGATGCCGTCAAGCAGGTGGAACTGTCGAAAGGAGGGTTTGGGGCGGAATACGGAGGGCGTCTCTCATCGGTCCTCAACGTCACTAACCTGGACGGCAACCGGGAGGAATTCGAAGGTTCGACGTCGATCAGTCTGCTGTCGGCGAAGACGACTTTGCAGGCTCCGTTGGGCGACAGAGGATCCCTTTCCGGTTCGATACGCCGTACCTATTTCGATCAGACGGTGGGGCGTCGATTGGACAACATTCCGGATTACTATTTCTACGACGGGAACTTCAAGGCCTTCCTCGATCTGGGAGACAACGACAAGCTGACCATCAGCGGGTACGGGGGGAGGGATTTTCTGAAGATCATCTTCAATGAGGACGCCTCTTCCGAAACCGGTTTCGGGGCGGACTGGGGGAACAAGACCGGCAGTCTGCGCTGGACGCGGATCTTCACCCCCCGGCTGTTCGGCAATTTCTGGCTGACCGGCAGCCGTTTTACTTCGGATTTTCATTTCGAAGAAGCGGAGGTGGAGGAGCGGAACCTGGTGACAGACGTAACTTTGAAGGGGAATTTGGAGTATCATCACTCGCGGGAATGGACCGCAAAGTTCGGCTTCGAGCAGAAGAATCTGCACGTGCTCTTCGCCCAGCCTTTTGCCGAAGGGGAGGTGGATATCGAGAGCCGGCCGGAACATTACGTGACCTATCTACAGGGAAACTGGCGACCGACCCGCCTGCTGGATGTGGAGGCCGGGCTGCGCTACAACCTGTTCCGTTCGGATGCGGATTTCCAGAACCTCGATCCTCGCTTCTCGGTGAAGTACCGCCTTTCGGACAAGGTGAATTTGAAGGCGGCGACTGGAATTTACCACCAATATTTGCATCGGGTGCCCCGCTTTATCGCCACCGACATCTGGACGACTTCCAACCAGTTCCAGGAGGCATCGCGCTCAGTTCACTACATCCTGGGATACCAGCAGGAATTGGCCCGCAATTACCAGCTGGAGGTGGAGACGTTCTACAAAACCTACAACAATATCTATTCCTTTAATCAGACCTTTCTCACCGAACTGCAGCCCAGCCGCTACGACGAGGAGAACAAGCCTGTCTTCACCGAGACGAAGGGGATTTTCAAGCGGGGAGACGGCCATTCTATGGGGTTAGAGCTGCTGCTGCGCAAAGATGTGGGGGCGTTGAGCGGCTGGATCGGCTACTCCTATTCGAGAACCCGACATACATTCGACGGAATCAACGGGGATGAGCATTTCTTCCCCCGTCACGACCGCAGTTCGACCTTCAATCTGGTGAGCAAGATCGACGTCCGCAATGCCCTTCGGAAGCTCAGGGGGGAGCGGAAGGTCAGGCAGCAGAAGGGGCGGTGGACTCTGGGGGGGAATCTGGTCTACTCCACCGGACAGCCGTTTACCGAGCCGGGGTCGGGATATATCACCGCATCGGATCCGGGGGCTCCCGACCGGTATGTGGTATACGCTCCGACGAAGATCAACAACGTCCGCTTCCCACCCTACGCGCGGCTGGATGTGAGTCTGACTTACGATCGGGATTTCGGGGACTGGTCGATGTCGCCGTTCATACAGTTTTTCAACATCGGCAACCGCAAGAACGTCTGGTTTGTGGAATACGAATACGCCTGGGGAGTGCCCAGCGTCGACGAGAACTTCATGTTTCCGGTTCTGCCCACCGTGGGCATCACTTTCAAGTTTTGATGGAGATGGAGAAGTTGGGAAAAGGTCTGTCTGCACTGGGTTGCTTGCTGGTCGCCTGTCTGCTGGGCTGCGGTCGGGGAGATGTCGAGGTCACGAATACCAGCTACGAGCCGAAGATCGCCATAGAAGGCTGGCTGATGCCGCACCACAAAGTGGAGAATATCAAGATCTCCAGGAACTTCCGCCTGAACGCCCATCTGCGGACCTACGATCTGATTCCGGACGATCTGCGGGCGAAGATCATCGAGGAGAGCACGGGGCGGGAGTTTCCGCTGACCTTCCAGCCGGCGCCCCTGTTCGACGACAATCACTTTGCGTACGAAGGGGACGATCTGACGATCGAATACGGCCAGACCTACACCCTGGATGTGACGGGAACGGTGGATTACCGCAAGCTGCACGCCTGGGCGAGCACGACCGTGCCGGAGCGGGGATTCGGAATCACCGGGAGCAACTTCGAAGAACTGCCGTACCGGCCGCTGGATGAGAATGGAGACCCCATCAATTTCAAAATTTCCATAGATCGCTCTCCCGGCACCACCTTTTATCTGGCGACGGTGAAGCCGCTGGAGGCGAGCAGCGCCAATTTCGTATACGACAACCCGTTCACCGATCTGACGCCGAAAGAGGTGGACGAGGATATCGGGGATTTCGACTACCACTACAACTGGATCCAGAACACCCCAGTGGGTCCGGGAAGATCGACTGTACAGACCTTCTGGTTCGTACTCTGGTTCTACACCCGCTACGAAATTGTGATATTCGCCGCCGACGCCAACTATCGCTCTTTCCTGCAGACCTACGATGAGGTGCAGGAGGAGGACGGAAACTTCCACGAACCGGAGTTTGCGGTGGAGGGGGATGGGATCGGGGTCTTCGGTTCGGTGGTGCCGGATACGATCTACGTGGAGGTCGTCAGGGAGTGAGGGAAAACGTCGGTCTTGCGGCCCGGCGCCGATTTGCGGATTCTTTATTCTGAACCAGAGATTCAGCGCAGTTGGGAACAAGAGAAAGGGAGAAAAAAATGGCTCAGAATTCTGTGAAGGTCGGCGTCATCGGCTGTGGCAACATCAGCGGGGCATACCTCGGCATCAGCAAGATTTTTCCGATGCTGGAGATAGCGGCGGTCTCGGATATCGATATGGACCGGGCTCGGGCAAAGGCGGAGGAGTTCGACATTCCTACGGCCTGCACGGTCGAGGAACTGTTGGCCGACCCGGAGATAAAGATCGTCCTCAACCTGACCATCCCGGTGGCGCACGCCGAGGTCGGGCTGGCAGCTCTGGAGGCGGGGAAGTGCGTGTACACCGAAAAACCGCTGGCTGTTTCGCGGGAAGACGGGAAGAAGATGATCGATCTGGCGGCGGCGAAGGGGCTGCTGATCGGCGGTGCGCCCGATACCTTTTTGGGGGGCGGCCACCAGACTTGCCGCAAGCTGATCGACGACGGCTGGATCGGCGAGCCGGTTGCGGCCACCGCTTTCATGCTGTGTCACGGACACGAGAGCTGGCATCCCGATCCGGAGTTCTATTACAAGGCAGGGGGCGGGCCGATGTTCGACATGGGGCCCTACTATCTGACTGCCATGGTGAACATGATAGGTCCGGTGAAGAGGGTGAGCGGTTCGACGCGCGTCACCTTTCCCGAGCGGACGATCACCAGCGAAAAGAAGTACGGCCAGAAGGTCGTGGTCGACGTGCCGACGCATATCGCCGGGGTGATGGATTTTGCCAACGGGGCCATCGGCACTATCGTCACCAGCTTCGACGTGTGGGGCGCGCAGGTGCCGCGCATTGAGGTATACGGCACCGAGGGATCTCTGAGTGTGCCCGACCCGAACGGCTTCGGGGGCACGGTGATGGTCAAGCGGGGGAGCGGGGAGTGGAAGGAGGCTCCTCTGAGTCACGGCTACCTGGAGAACAGTCGCAGCATCGGCCTGGCCGACATGGCCTGCGCCCTGCAGTCGGGGCGCAAGTTCCGGGCGAACGGGGACCTGACCTACCACGTTCTGGATTTGATGCACGCTTTCCACGACGCTGCGGACGCGGGGCGGCACATTGAACTGGGGAGCAGCTGTGAGCAACCGGAGGGGCTGCCCCTGGGCTTGCTGCCGGGGCAGTTGGACGTCTAATCACTTCTTCGAGGATTTGTCCTTTGATTTGTCCTTTGATTTATCCTTTGATTTGGGCGGAGGTAGGGGTTTAATCCTCCTCCTGGTACGGGGATGGGGAGAAGTTCGTCCCCGTCTCCGTCCTCGCCCTTTTTTTTTGTCTCCAGCAAAAGCAGTCTCTTCCAGCAGGTAGGTGGAAATGATCGGAGCTACGTACGGGAGCTTCTTGATGAAATCCCGCCGGGTGAGGTCCTCCGCGTCCGTTTTTTCCTGGGAAGGGGCAGAGTCTTGCGATTCTTCTGAATGTTGGGAGGGGGCCATTATCTTTTTCTCTTCTTATATCACAATACTGTGGACATTTTTTGACAAAAAAGTGCCGTTTCCTCAAGTTGGGATCTTCAACGACCAAATCAAAGAAACCAACATCCGAGGCAAACGGCACATGGACTTGGCAGAAAAGATACTCAAGGGCTGGTCGATTACCAAGCCGCAACGGAAATTTCTCTTGACGCTATTCACCACCATCTTAGCTCTGCGGGGCAAGGTTAACTTTCGCAATCTGAGCCGCTACAGCGGTCTGTCGGCACGGACCTATGCGCGTCAGTTTGATCAACCGTTTGACTTTATCCGTCTGAATCGGACCTTGATCGATCAGGTCGTTCCCCCAGGTCATCCTCGGTTAATCGCCTTCGATCCGTGTTTTCTTCCTAAAGCGGGAAAGCACACACCCGAGCTGGCCTACTTTTGGAATGGCTGCCATGGCCGGGCTGAAAAAGGGTTGGAAGTCTCCTGCTTCAGCCTGATCGATCTGGAGCACAACACGGGCTATGCTCTATCGGTGCAACAAACGCCAGCCCCGGTGAATACCGATGACGAAGAAACGCTGATCGATACCTATCTGGACCACCTGCACACGGTGATACCGTATCTGCATCCCGAGGAAACCCACCTGGCCGTCGACGGCCAATTTGCCAAGAAAAAATGGTTGGATGGCGTCGAAGCAGTCGGTCTCCACACCATCGGCAAACTGCGGTGCGACGCCAACATGCGCTTTTTCTACACGGGACCACTCCGCGCCCACGGCTCGGGTCGACAGAAAACCTATGATGGCAAGGTCGATTGGCAGGATCTATCGGGCTTCGACTATGTGACCCAACAAGACGGACTCGAATTGTATACCCAGGTCTTGAATCACGTCTCGTTCAAACGGACCTTGCGCGTGGTCGTCGTGCTGGATCAACGTGATCCGAAGAAAAGACGCTATGCGCTGCTGTTTTCCACCGATCAGGAACTGGATCCAGTGACCCTTTTCTTCTCATACAAAGCCCGATTCCAAATCGAGTTTATCTTCCGCGATGCCAAACAATTCACCGGATTTGCCGATGCACAGACGCGCGATGCACAGCGGCTCCATTTTCATTTCCATGCGGCGCTAACCACCCTCAATATCGCCAAAATCGAGCAGCGTCAGATCCAGGCAGCTGACCAACCGATGGTCTATTCCATGGCCAGTGTAAAGGCTTGTTATTTCAACGAGCTATTCCTGCAGCGTATTTTTTCCACCTTCGGTTGGGACCCGAACCGGCTGAAAAAATCATCACACTACCCGGCCTTGAGGGAATTTGGCCGGGTGGCAGCCTAAGAAATGTCCATAGTATTGATGGTGGGAATCAGGAAATAACTCTCCGTGTCGAAGTCAATCGTGCTGTGGCTGTGGTATCAGAGAAGATCCTGGATTTTCCTCCCGAACTGGCGCAAACCACATTTGTGCTTCGCAATGACGGGAATATCCCGCTGGTATGGAACATAACAGAAGAGATCGGTTGGCTTAAGGCAGTGCCAGAAAGCGGTGAGATCGAGGGCGGCGCCTCACAGGAAGTCGTTCTATATATGAGCCGACCAGAACTGTCTCCAGGAAGCTATTCGGGTTCGCTCTCCATCAGCTCAAATGGCGGTGCATATCTTCTCGGTATTGAAGCAGAAGTAGCCGCGATCCCTTTACTTGTGTTATCAGATAGGCGCCTCGATTTTGGCGAAGATGTCGATCAGCATCAGATCTCTGTAAGAAATGAAGGTAATGCGCCGCTTGAATGGGAAATTAGGGAAAATCTCACCGGAGTTGAGATAAGCCCCAGTGGGGGGCAGCTGAATCCAGGGGAGCTGTCAGAAGTAAGTATCCAACTCCTGCGCCCTGATATTGAGCCTGGCAGGCAAGAGATCCTGTTGCCATTGTACTCTGACGGTGGCAATGCTACAGTAGTATGCCAGGTGACAGTGAATCGAGCAGTTCTCTCGGTAAGCAAAGATACGTTAAATTTCCGTAGCGACTTTTGGAAATCGGCTCAGGTCATCAGGAATGATGGGAATATTGATCTTAGCTGGGACATAAGTGAGGATCTGGACTGGCTCAAGATTCTCCCTGCAAGGGGGATTACGGAGGCCAATGCCAAGCAGAGCATTGAACTGACGGCAGATCGGTCGAGCCTTTCGACTGGAAGTCATTCAGGCGTCGTGACAATTGAGTCCAATGGCGGAGTGCATCACATTCAGGTAATGCTCGAGGTGGAGTCTTCATTCCGATGGTCGATATCTGATAGGGAAATCAATCTGGAACCATATGATCAGGCACAGGTTATCAGAATAAGCAATGATGGAAACATTCCATTTTCTTGGTCGATCGTAGGTATTGAAGATTGGCTGGAGATCCTCCCAGTTGAGGGAGCTCTGGAATCTGGCCAAGAGGCTAATCTGGCAATACGAGTACGACAAGGACTTCCTCCGATAGGGACATTCAGCGCGACTTTGGTGCTCAAGTCGAACATGGGGGATTCAATCGAACCTATTGACATAATAGTCCCAGGAGCCGTTCTCACTACCGCAGTTGATTCGGTCCATTTTTACGCAAATACTGCAGAAGTAGTGCTTTCTCTCACCAATAGGGGCAATATCCCGTTGGATTGGAGAGCTGAGAATAGTATGGATTGGTTGCTCCTTTCTCCAAGCAGTGGGGTATTGCAAGAAGGCAGATCTACAAATATACACCTTACAGTTGATCGTAAAGGAATGCCTTCGGGGCTCTCTTCAGATATGCTGACCTTCATCTCAAATAGCAGAGAGGGAACGATATCGATTCCTGTCACGATTGCGGTTCCTGAGAATGCACGCCCGATTGCCAACGCTGGCCCAGATCAAGAGGTAACCGTCGGAGAGACGGTGCAACTTGACGGCAGTGGAAGCTACGATCCTGATGGCGATCAGATCACCTTCGAATGGACTACCTCAAGTGATGGAATTTCACTCTCTGGCCGAACCCTTGATAGACCCACATTGATCCTAACGCGCGCAGGAACGTACCGAATATCTCTTGTTGTCAATGATGGAAGCCAAAACAGTGCATTTGATGAAGTAGTCATCGAGGCACGGGACACGGGCCCGATTTATACCGGCAATCGAGTAGCTATTGTAGATGGGCGGTATGTAGAAACGATATCTATTTCCCAGACCTCTATAAACAACGTTGGCCCGAATCAATCAGTAGAAGTCGCTGTGTCTGTAACGGGTTTGTCGGGCGTCAAGCAGTACGATATTACATTGGAGGTAGCCCCCGCGGGGTCCCTCGACCTCTTGGGAACAACCTTTGCACATAATGCAGATCCCTTCACTATCTCCCCTGGTATTGAGTTTCCTGCTGCAAATCAGCTCAAAAGTGGAGCCGCCAGTTTTGGTGCAGCGGCATATGGAGACCAATGGCTCGGAACTTTCACATTCACCACGCTATCAGATTTTTCTACCGCCTCTCGTGCTGTAATTCGCGTAGTCCGTGTTTCCATCGGACCAACTTCATCAGATAGAGAAGTGTTCTTTGAAGAAGATTTAGATCTCATGATCCAGATTAATGGGGAAGCGCCAAATTCCACGGCTAATCGCCTACCGATTGCCGATGCTGGTCCAGATATGATGGTAACCGTCGGCGAGACGGTGCAGCTTGATGGCAGTGGAAGTTACGATCCTGATGGCGATCGGATCACCTTCAGGTGGAGTTCTCCAAGTAGCGGGATCATAATCTCCGGCCAGGCTCTCGAGAGGCCCACTGTTATCCTTAATCGAGCGGGAATATTTCAAGTACTTCTCTTTGTCAATGATGGGACTCAAAACAGCATAACTGATGACGTCACAATCAAAGTAATCGACGATGGTCAATCGCCCAGCGAGAGTGGTGTTGCTACCGTAAATGGAAGATATGTAGAGGCTATATCCATTTCTCAGACCTCTATAGACAACGTTGGCCCGAATCAATCAGTAGAAGTCGCTGTGTCTGTAACGGGTTTGTCGGGCGTGAAGCAGTACGATGTCACGTTGGAGGTGGATCCTGTGGAAGAGTTTGATCTTGCGAGAACAACCTTTGCGCACAATGCAGATCCCTTTACTATCTCCCCAGGTGTTGAATTTCCTGCTGCAAGACAGGTCAAAAGTGGAGCCGCCAGCTTTGGCGCGGCTGCTTACGGAAACCAATTATTGGGCACTTTTACATTCACCACGTCTCCCAGTTTCTCTACCAATACTCCTGCTGAAATCCATATATCTCGCTTCTCACTCGGTCCAACATCAACAGACAGAGAAGTTTTCTCGGAAGCAAATCTGGGTCTCATGGTTCAGATTAATAGGGAAGGTCCAGATACCAGTGATAGTACAGCCGGCGATGTTCAGGTTATCGGTGAAATTGGGGAGGATACCGGTGACGCCCAGGTTATTGGTGAAGTCATTGAGGAGGAAACAGGTGATGCCCAAGTCATTGGCGAAGTCATCGAGTAGGGTTGTTTTCAGGGCAGTCCTTCTGCTCTCAGCCTTTGCTCTGATCCTTGGATCTTGCGATAGGGTTCCCTCACCGATAGATCTTGAGGACGAAGGATCTGGCGAGATGTCTGTCAATATCAGATTAGGCAAGATCGCTGCGGCGAACATTTCTCGGGCGGAGGTGGTGGTGACGGGAACAGGCATGACTGAAATTCGTCAGGATCTGACCATCAGCGGCAACACGATTGCTGGTTCTGTTCAAGGAATACCGGCCGGGCCAGATCGTCTTTTCACGCTGAATGGATATGATACATCTGGGAATCCGAACTACACCGGGTCAGCAAGTGCGACGGTGGTTGCTGGTCAGCAAGTGACCGTAAGGGTAACTGTGAGGAGCATTTCGGGCGGGGGCGGTTCCACCGTCGTGTTGACCATAGTCTCCCCTGTGGTGGGGAACTACCGATACTCATCGATGAAGGGATCTGTCATAGTGACTGGCGAGATTGAGAACCCTTCGAGCCAGACAGCTCAGGATGTATCAATTCGATTCACGCCAAGAAATAGGTCTGGAGGCCCGATGGATCAGATTTCGAGAACCATCGGTACAGTACCTCCTGGTAGGACGTTCTTCAGTGTTACATTCGGTGGAGCGATCTACGCGTCATCGAGTGCACCGATCTCAAGATTAGACTACACTATCACCCATTCTCTTGGTGGCCCCGATATTAACAGCACAACCGTGAGCGCACAGTGATGACTAAGAGGGGAATCGGTAGATTACTGGGAACCTGTAACCTCTCCTTCGGCTTCGCAGGAGACGGCGGCAAGACAAACCAGAGTTTCCGTTAGGTTGTAACCGCTCCTTCGGCTTCAATCTGATGGATAGGGGGAGTAAGCCTTTCATGTTGCTATGTGCCGAATGGCAGGAAGTAATCGGCTGGTGGGGGCGCCAGAATGAACCAATATTTCTTCTTTTGGAGGGAATCGGGTCCCCGGCACCAAGTTGCGAAAGAAGGACTTACGCTGATTCTGAAGAGCCGGCGTGGGTCCTTTTTTTGCGGGCGAAATGGATCGGCAGGGCAGCAAGAAAACCGGCCCCCTGAACGGGACCCGG
>Ga0233437_1004431_pt1 | contig 16592 bp, 11 predicted proteins | sample SI_122_August201_FD_182714 | JGI IMG/M metagenome (GOLD analysis project Ga0233437, IMG submission 182714) | Seawater microbial communities from Saanich Inlet, British Columbia, Canada - SI_122_August2016_200_MG | ecosystem: Environmental > Aquatic > Marine > Inlet | place: Canada: British... | reverse complement strand
TTTTGCTGTTGACTCAATAATGTGTAATATATCATTTTCATTAGCATCGCTGAACAAATTGTATGGCAGGTCAATAATCGCAGCGTCATACCTTTTGCTAATGTCTTTTATATCGGAGTTATATACATTTGCAGTATAGTTGAAGTGAGAAAGATTTTCTCGTGCGTGCTTACATATCTTCTCGTTGATGTCGCAACCCTCGATGTTATTTCCTGCAAAACAGGCTTCTAACATTATTGTGCCAACACCACAACATGCATCTAGAAGCTTTTCCTCTTTGTTTGCCCTTGCTGCAATATTGACAAGAACTTTAGCGATACTCATGCTTATTGAGTTACTGTATGAGCATGGTTTTTGCTTGTGTTTATGCCAATCTAAATTGTTTTTTATCAAAATACCAAATACCAAGGAATATATATAATCGTTTTTAAGCATGGTTTTTGCTTTTGAGGCAAAGTAGATAATTTTATAGAACAATATGATATTAGGAGAAATTTATTACTTGCAGAATAATGTAAAAACAGATTGCTTTCTTTCTGAAAAAACCTTAGCCGCTTCTGTTAGTCTTCTATATCACACCTATTCTATTCGCATACTTGTTTTACTATATGTAAAATAACTTTTTATCACCTACCTATGTCGTATTTTACGAATCTGAGGTATCCGTTTTGAAACGGAATCACAGACTGGGGCGCTGTTGACACCAAGTCTGTTGACTCTCTAGTTGTTTCTTGCGATAGACAGTATCACCCTGTACCTCATAATCAGGGAGTCCCAGTATCAAAAACAAATAGGCAATTTTCTGAACGCTAGCCTTTGATATAAATTATATCATTATGAATTTGGATTTCAGAAATCCCTACAATCAAAACTTCTGAACTTGTCTCCAAGGGAATGAATCGAATTGAATCAATGAACTGAGAAAATGTTTTCTTCAGATCGCCCTTCGATTCGATAGTTATGGTTTTAATACTGTCACTTTCAACCTTAGATTCACTACTGACACATCCCCCACATGCAATCAGAATTCCTATAACAAACATGGTTTGCTTCATCAGTTAGGATTTAGTTGTTTCAAAAACAGGGGGATTGTTTCTTCAATAAAGATAATTTTGAGAACTGGTTGGATTAATTACTAAACCTAACGAAGTACGTGTTTCAACTCTGAATCAAGAACCAATGACTTCCCTTTACCTAATTTTAATTCAATAACTTTCCCATTGTAGCAAATTTTTGTTGTTCTTTTTGAAGAAGAAGATATTATAGCGTGGGTCAATTTTCCTGCTTTCCACTCCAAATCAACCTTGAACCCTCCTCGTACCGTGAGTCCTTTAATTTTTCCATTTGACCAGGCTATTGGCAAAGCAGGTAACAAATGAATTTCGTACCCCTGCTGCCAGTTTCCAATATGACTTTGCAACAGCATTTCTGCCACTGCTGCTGTAAAACCAAAATTACTATCAATCTGAAAGGGAGAGTGACACGTAAGTAAATTAACGTAGGTTCCACCACCGCCCCGATAAACAATATGGGTGTCTTTACAATGCCTGATAAGACTTTTAAAGAATTCATGTGCTCGTTCTCCATTACCAAGCCGGGCATAACAGGCAATCCGCCAAGCAGTGCCCCAGCCGGTATGATTATCACCACGAATTTCCAGTGATTTGTTGGAAGCCATTGCCCATTGGGGTGTATTCACAGGATCGATCATATGTCCGGGATAAAGTGCATAAAGGTGTGATATATGACGATGTTGAGAGTCGACTGCAGACCAATCCTCAACCCACTCCTGAATGGCACCATTTTTCCTAATTTTTACCGGCGGTGACAGTCTTTGCAAACGGTCATTCAAAGTTTCTGCAAATTCGCCCTCTGTGTTAAGAATCTTCGCAGCCTCAATGGTATTTGTAAACAGGTCGTGAACCACTTGCTGGTCAATACTTGTTCCGGCACTCAGGCGGTAGTTTTTACCATTATCATGAACAAAGTTAACTTCAGGTGAGATACCGGGCGAAATTACCAAAGAGCCGTCGGTGTATGGAACCAGTAGGTCAAGATAGAAAAGGCAGGCCTCTTTCATAATTGGAAATGCCTTCTTTTTTAGATACTTTATATCTCCAGTGAACAGAAACTGATCGTACAGATTCTGACATAGCCAAGCTCCAGCCCCTGGCCATAACCAGCGTGGTTCTGCATACCCCCATGGATTAGTATACATATTTACAAAAAAGCCTCGCGCATTAAAATATTTTTTTGCCACCTCGCTTCCTGGCTTCATAAGAAAATCAACATATTCTGTAAACGGATCAAAACATTCAGGCAGATCGGTACAGCCCGTCAACCAATAATTCATCTCTAGATTGATATCTGTATGATAGTCACTATCCCATGCGGGGGTTTTTGAATTATTCCAAACTCCCTGTAAATTTGCCGGCAAACTTCCTTTACGTGAAGAGGAAATCATAAGATAACGGCCATAATGAAAAAGAAGTGCTTCGAGATCGGGGTCACCACCATTCTCAGTACCCTCTTTATTGGCATTGGTGTAAGCAATTAATCTTTGGTCAGTTGGTAAAATTCGACGATCTGGTGGTGATTCCAAGCTTAATACTACACGATTAAACATTGGTTGATAGTCGTTAAGATGCGCCAATTGCAGCTGACTGTAGGTCTTTTTAGAAGCTGCTTTGATCTGTTTTTTTACAATTTTGTGAGGATCCAAATCATTCTGACAAGATGGCCAATCCATGGCATAATTCGTTTTGGCCGACAATAAAAGGGTAACTTCATTGGCTCCTACAATATCAATTCCACCATTAGTAATGCCAGTTGTTCCTCCTTGATTTTTCACTCTTAATCGTGACCCATAATTTATCCCACTCTCAGACATCTGTCCTGTCAGTACCAAATCCGTTTCGTTTTCAACATATACTTTACTGTCTTCATGTGGGCAGGTTTTGGTCACGTGCATATTAATTCTGCGTGATTGATCTGCTGTTATTCTAATTACCATAACCTGGTCGGGGTAGCTAGCAAAATACTCCCTGCGATAATTTACCCCATCCACTTTGTAAGTAACAATGGTAAGTGATCGAGTTAAATCCAATTCACGATGATAATCAGTAACTTCACTATGATGGCTGAATTCCATAAATACATCTCCAAATGGTTGGTATGTACCAAAGAACTCACGTGAAGGTATCTCCTCCCCTTTGAGCAGGTCATTTCCTTCCGTCACCTTTCCTTTAGCAAGCAAATCCAAGACCTCAGGGATTTTATTCTGAAAAGAAGGCTTTGAGTTGTCATGTGGCTTCCCACTCCATAGGGTTTTCTCATTAAACTGAATATGTTCCTTTTCTATTCCCCCAAAAATCATCGCACCGACACTACCATTACCAATCGGTAAAGCTTGTAACATCCATTCCTTTGCCGGCTGGGTATACCATAATTTATTTTGGGAATTACTACTTTTAAATTGAAAGCTAAAAACCAACACTAATGCGAAAAACAAGATCTCTTTAAAATTCATAATCTGCTTGTAATAATTTATTTGCAAAAATCCTTGCAGCAGGATTTGAATCTATCCTGTTATTAAGCTGAAGTTGACAAATTACATAGCTACCTTTTCCGCTTTTCTTTTCTGCTGCTGCCAGATATGATCCCTGATCGCCTGCCCAACTGGTGCGTCCCGTATTTAATATGGGTGTCCAGTCTTCCGCCCTAAAAACTTTATTTATAAATGGACGAACACATTCTTTTTCACTGTTGTACCAAAATTTAAAATCCATTGGTTTTGCCCAGGTAACCAATTTATGTCCAGTTGCTGGCGACACAAAATAATATTCTCCCATAATGGTGTTTTCAACCTTCACTTCACTCCCAGCGATAGTATAATCGCCTGCGTCCAAATCTAAAAAGATGGCCCTCTTGCCTGATTTTACCTGTTGTTCTACTTTCGATTTATTTTGTTTATACCAGTTATAATCATCTATCAGGATTACAGATGCCTGCTCCAATGACTTCTCGGCTATTATCCCAAGCTCTTTCAGTATCTCATCAGCCTCGCCATTTTCAGAACTGACAAATATTCTTTTGGATGAGACTTTTTGTTTTGGGAATACTTCCAAGTCCAATGTCGATTGACTTATCTCATTACCTGTTTCATCAAATAATCCCAGCCTTAAAATATAATCTGTCCGTTTTGATACTTTGGGTGCCAGGAATTTTATATATCCCTGAAATTTTGTACTGTTCTCTGGGATGCCCGGAGTAATTTTATTTGCAAATACCACTTTCCCTTGTCTTTCCAATTGATATTTTAGAATATAATTGTCTGGGGAACTATTCAAATCATTGCATATCCATGCTTCTGTTTCAATTTCTTCTCCGCTAATAAAATCATATCTGTCTGTTCTTAGATTTGCCATAAGTGGCTCCAAAGCATCTTTGTATACAAAAAATGCCTGTTTGGGTTGCCTGTCCACATCCATTATTGTTTTCATCCATCCGGCAGGCCAGGCATCTATAAACAGGTGTATGGCAAAGGATAACATCTTCGGGTTTCTTCGAAATGATTCTGTCAGAATTTTTGTTCCCCATGCCTGATGCTCCTGGCTTGCTTTGATCCAATCCTGTATCGTACTTTGGGTATTAAACCATAAGTAATGAAATTTTTGGGTTTGTGCCTTTTCTATCTTTTCCGGATTCCAATTCTTTTCTTCTTCTTTTGTCTGTGGCAACCATTCTTCAGGGTAGTATTTACGCATTACATTTTCGGGATCCAGTCCTTCAGCCCCGAATTCCCCACAGGCATAATACCAATCGGGTTTTGTGGGTATCCAGTGCCCCTGATGCAATTCTCCAAGCCCAAGTCCATGCCCATTATACCACGCATTGTAACAATGGTTATCCGGCAACCCGGGTGATGGCGGATCGTAATCTCCATCAGCAGCTTTTATTACCCTGTCGGGATTTGCCATATGTACGGCCTGATCGCAGGCGGTAAATAATCTTGCATATTCTTTGTAAGTACTCATACTCCTTTGAGGGGATCCTTCGGCATTGGGAAAACGTTCATTTATATAGGTTACCATTATATTGCATGGATGACTCCTTACCAGGCGCTCCATTTCTTCTGCTTGCTTGACTGCCTCTGCCCATTTATTAGACCGCAATCCCCCAAACAACGGAAGGTCGGTTTGGGTCATCATTCCCAGTTTATCGCAATATTCGTAAATCTCGGGTTGTACGGGGCGCTGGGTTAATCGATAATAATTCATATTACAGATTTTTGCCAGTAATATATCATCTATCAACTGATTCCAATCTTTCTTAAAAACATCTTGCTGCAAAAATCCCATGGTGTTGGCTCCGCGAAGACGTATGGCTTCGCCGTTAAGAGACATCATTCCCTTTGGTATGGAAACTGTATCCATCGTAAAGGAACGCATCCCAAATTGTTGCGACTGTATATCTGTTAATTCATCTTTCTCATTGTACATTTTCACTTGCAGCTGATAGAGCCAAGGTGTTTTATTATTCCATAGTTTTGGATTTGGTATTTTTATTCTGGTTTTAAGGAAATTTACGCCATAGCCCAAGGCCAGGTTATTTGCTTTCCAATCTGTAGGTTTTGCCAGATCGCCTACTCCCGGAATATGCACCGTGGATGGAATATATTCAAAGTCCTCGACTATTGTCTCTTTAAAATTCTGTCCATAAACGGATAATTTGAATTTTACGGCTTTGGTATAAGAGAAATAGTTATTTACTTCCAACCATATTTCAGCGTCTTCTGTGTCTAATTGTGGCCTGACAAAAATATCACTGACATGCAATGCTGAACGTGCTTCCACATAGCTGTCCTGGTAAATACCCATACCTGCCGGACTGTGATGCCATCCGTGTACCGGGTCGTCATAACCGAGATTGGTAGCTCCGAATATTTTATCGCCCTTTACGCGTTCCCCCTCTTCACTGGTTCCTCCTGTGGTTGTATAATCATTCTTTACCTGAACCACCAAAGTATTTTCCCCTTTTTTTGCATATTGGGTGAAGTTGAATTCAAATGGAGCAAAGAAACCTTCGTGCGATCCGAGATAGCGTCCGTTTATAAAGACATTTGCAATATAATCCACCGCCTTGAAACAGATAAATAGCGAGCCTTTATCTATCATCTCTTTTGTGATGTTTATCTCTTTGCGATAATAGCTTACTGCCCTTCCCATTGGTTCTCCGAAATGAGGGAGTTTTACTTCTTCCCACTCTCCTCTTCCTTCCAATACATTATTAAAGTCTTTCTCATCTTCTGCCGACTCTACTCTCCACGATGCTCTTTTCAGGTAAACCCTGTCCCTTGTCTGCTCAGTTGATGGTGCATAATTTGCCAGGAAAGGTTTATATTCCTCACGCATCTTTAGCAATTCTGCTTCCAACTCCTCTTTGGTATCCATTAAATCAAATGGCTTAAAAGCTGAAGTTTTATCATTGTATACGGGCAAATACTTTTCAAGTAAATCAGCAGGCGGATTTTCTTTCAACAAATGTGTCCTGACTGCCACCTGCATATTACCTATTTTTGCAAATTGATCTTCCTTCGCTTTCTTTTCCTGTGCCCCGGCAGTTAGGACAAAGAGGAATGCACATACTGCGCTGATAATTATTCTTTGATATTTTATCATAGTGCTTAATTTTTTACTTTTCACTCCAATTATTGTCTTTAGAAGGCAGCTAATCATTGTTTTATCGTACAGGTGTCTGGTTGTGTCACATTTGTAATTTACAATTCTAAAGGACAAAACCCAAAAGTGTAATTATAAAAAAGAATAAACCTAAAAAATAAGATAAAAACCTTTATTGCCAGCATCATGCCGGGTATCTTTATCATTGGATACAACGTGGTCACCGGCGAGACCTTTATACAGGGAGTAAAAAAACATATACATCCGCCCCTTGCCATTGGAATGATTATCCCCCTGTCAATGGTGATCTTTGCCGCATTAATTGGTTTGCTTGGTATTGTTGCCAATGTACTGGAAGCATGGTCGGCAACCTTTACTGTTAATGGGATTGGTTCAATCTGGTGGGCAGCAATAATTACAGCGCTACTTTATTGCCCTTTGTGGATCGGTAATTACGGCTTATTTGAAAAAGTACTTGCCATTTTAGTAGGAATTATGGGTATTGCCTTTATTCTTACCATGTGTATAAACTTCCCCCATCTTTCGGAATTAGCAAAAGGTTTTATTCCTATGATACCGGAAAACGCGAAGGGAAGCGATAACAGCCCTCTTGTGATTGTTGCGGGGATGGTAGGTACTACGGTTTCAGTATTTCACATGGTCAGGATATATGGATGGGAGCTTAAGAACAAGTGTTTTAGAATATTCTAACTTTCTGATCATGCTATTAAATAAGGGTAAGTTTGAAGGAGTTCAAGTATTATCGGAAAGTTCTATTGAAACAATGCTGGAACTTCAGGATTTGCCAGGAAAGCAGGGCAATTTTGTGGGATAAACAAGAAATCAAAGGTGTTGAAGTCTACAATAAAAACGGGTTTGGGACAGGCTTTTGCAATACGCAAAAACACGATAAAAATGATAAATTCTGTTGATGAATTTTAGCATATGTCAATACTCCAATAACTTTTCAAGGTCTTGATTATCATGTAGCTAGCCTCCGAAGAAATAGTAGAACCACTTTCGCTTTTTATTTTTTCTTCAATTTGCGAGCCAGTTTGTCCTCTTCTGCTTTGTCTATCAAAGAGCGCCAGTCTGTTTCATCTTCTGGAGAGAAATCCAGTGTTTCTTTGTAATCTTTTTTCGCGATGTCTAGTACCTTAATGTCTTGGTCGAGATAGGTTTCAATTTCTTTTAGCAAAGCCTTCTCATCTTTGCTGCAGAAAGAAACGGCTTGCCCCTTCATCTTTGCTCGACCTGTACGTCCCACGCGGTGGACATAATTTTCAGTTTGTTCGGGTAAGTCATAATTCACCACAAAATCTACATCCGGGATATCAATTCCACGGGCACTAACATCTGTGGCAATGAGTATTAGGGATTCTCCATCCCTGAATTTTTGCATTACTTTGAATCTCTCCTTCTGTTCCTTATCTGAATGAATAGTCTGCGATTCCAGCTTAACACGTTCAAGTGCTTTTTGAACCCTTTCGGCCCGAACTTTAGTGCGTACAAAAACAAGAATTTTGCTCTTGGAATTCTCATTTACCAAACGCTCTAAGAAGAACCTTTTGTCGTCCATTTCAATAAATGCAACTGCATGATTAATATTCTTTGCTACCGGATCTTTTGGAGATATTTGGATTCGAATCGGATTTTGAACAAGAGAATAAGCCAGGTTTTTGATTTTCTTATTTATGGTGGCTGAGAAAAATAGCGTCTGTCTGTTATTTGGCAATTTTCGGGCTAATTGCTGAATGTCGTTCAAAAATCCCAGATCCAACATGTGATCGGCTTCATCCAAGACCAAAATTCTCACCTTATTTAACTTTAAATATCCCTGGCTCACCAAATCAAACATCCGTCCGGGTGTTGCAATCACTATTGGCACACCTTCTTTTAAGCGTTTAATTTGTGGATCCTGGTCAACTCCTCCATGAATGCATAAGCTGCTCAATCCTGTTTTTTTCGCCATGGAAGAAAATACTTCATGAATTTGCATAGCTAGTTCATGTGTTGGAGCCATGACCAGGCATTTCACATCTGATGTATCTGGTGAACCGAATTTTGGTAAAAGTATTTGTAGGACAGGAATGACAAAAGCAGCCGTTTTACCTGTGCCAGTTTGAGCAATCGCCAATAAATCATTGCCTTTCAGAATTGGCGGGATTGACTTGAATTGGATATCTGTAGGTTTTCTGAATCCTAAGCGATCCAAATTGTCTTTTATATCCTCGGATATTCTATAATCATTAAAATGCATATTGTTCCTTTTTGATGTGAATATAAGTCTATAAATGCCAAAAAATGAAATTATCCGACACGGTGCTAATTTCTTGCCCAACTTTGCCCCTGATAAAAGCGGTGTGATGCCACCTGAGCTTGTAAAAAGTGCAATGGGGATCAATAAAAATCTATTGAAATAAAAAAACGAAAGACCCAAAAAGGAAGCCAAGAAGATATTAGTGTATAAAAAAAGGGGCCTCACAGCCCCTGTTTATTTACCAATTATCACTTATTACCTAATAACCATTTGTTTCGTTTCTGTGAATTGGCCAGCCTTAACTGTGTAGAAATACATTCCTGAATGCAGATCATTGGCATTGATCATCACATTATGATTTCCAGCTGGCTTTGTGCCTTCGTTCAAAAATATCACCTGTCTTCCGGTGATATCAGTAATTTCAATAGTCACTTCAGATCCAGAAGCTAATTCATAATCAATAGCAGTTGATCCATTGAACGGGTTTGGATAATTTTGTCCTAAAGATGCAATAGCAGTAGTATGATTGACTCCATCGATAATATTTGACTGATCATTCAGGTTCAATCTTACCATCAGATTTCTGCCTGTAACAAAACCACTTGTTTCAAAATCCACATTGTTGCGGGCCACGGCAATGTTTTCATTTGTTTTAATGCTTGCATCATGACCAATTGACAAACTCTTTCCACGACGAACAAGATGATCGTTATTATAGTTATTATATGAGATTCCGGCATAAATAAGATCCCCTTCCAATAGGAATTCTGTTTCTCCATCTTTGTCAAATGGCAAGGTTACCCAGGTATTGAACATTGAAGAATCAAGAAAGAAAATTTCACTTGTCATCCACTCAATGGCTCCTACACCATCAGGATCTTCTTCAGGTGGTGGAACCCACCAGATTGTGTACCAGAATTCAATATTACCATCAGCCAATCCGCCTGTGATAAAGACAGATTGTGAATTAATTTCACAGTCGCCGTATATTGGGAAAACGGTTCCCATAAAATGTCCGATATTCCAGCCTGTTTCGTCATCTTCAGGACCGTAACGTTCAAATCCGAATGCCCATGCAAGTTCAGAACTATCATCTGCACGTGAATAAACACTATCAGTTACATTAAAGAAAATTTGCCTGCTGTTGTCCACTGCATTTTGTTCTTCCTGATCTTGAGAAAATGTATAATCAATAGAATAATGGCCGAATTCGGTAGGTGTATAACCACCTTCAACTGTCATGGTATCAATTACCAATGGTGATATCCAGCTCTTAGTTGCTGAGGCAGTAAAAACAGTTTCATTGTTCTTCTTAACGTCCACTGTCAGTGTAGAATTATCCTGATCCATTTCACCAAAATTATGTACACTAGCCAGGAAGTTTGTATAAGTTCCTCCTGCCTGGGAAATTGGAATATCATGAATAAAACTCTCATTTGTATCTTCGTTTCCATCATCCCATTCTAATGCGTAGTGCTGAATCTGTAAGTCGTTGTCGTAAGCCTCTGAAAGGGTAAAATCATCAATGACCCAGAAATATAAGTCTGTTGATCCCCAAAAAATCCTGATTAACACATTTGGCATACCTGCCGCAACTTCTGAAATATTGGCTTCATAAATAACTGGTACTCCTGGTGCGGCATCTAAAGGTCTATCTTTGTGTTGAGTTCCAAATCCACAATCGAATGCAGCCCAGTGAACACCATCATCATTGGATACCCATATTTCATTAGCGCCATCTCCTCCATTCATAAAGTGGGTTTCAAACCTTAATACAACTGAGGATCTTGAGCTACAATCAATTAATGGAAATTGAATGGCATTATTCACTTGTAGCATTGGATCCAGATAGTTGTTATACATATTCAGCGGTAAGGCCAAATAACCATTTTCATGGGAGGTAGATTCAAACGGTGGCTCTGCAGTATATTGAGCCACAATGCTATCATATGGATGCCATAACCAATTGTAGCCATTATCAGATTCATCGATTAAGGTATAGCCTTCGGGTAAGGACCAACCTCTTTCATCGGTGGGATCAGCCCAATCGAAATCTTGAGAAAAGAATATTTCTCCGCTTCCTTTAAGACTTTTTTGCTGTGCATGGCTTGTTGTACCAAAGCAAAAGATTATCAGCAGAGCTGATAAAAGAGTAATTCTTTTTTTCATATAGTTGATTTTAGATTTGAAGTCTGATTGGAAAAAAGTTCAATACCAAGATCTAAAATTAGGACTAATTCTTAATAAAATAAGTTTCTAAATTGTCCCTTTTCTGTCTTATTTTATCTTATCCTCAGTAAGTTTATCAATTATGAGACTTATACAATTTCAGTTAATTTTAATAAATCTGATTTTCTCGAAATGAGTTCCATCTGAATAATTCAGGATATAAATACCGTTTGACAGAGAGCTGACATCCAACACTTCCCTCATTTTGCTCAGCTTAACTGTTTGGATGATTTTGCCTTGCAGATCTGTTAGTTGAAGCATGGAACTTCCATTGGGTACTGACCGTAACAAGATGTTCAAAGAATGAGATGTGGGATTTGGATATACTGCAATATCCAATAAACGATTAGGAGGCTTATTATCTACCCAACTAACTTCTGACTTTTCCTGGGCCACAACAATCGGAACATATCCTATTGAATATTCGGGAGGTGGAGTTACAAAAAGTGCATCATCAAAGGTCACAAGATTGCCACTTGTTGGGGCTTTCATATAGTCTTGTTCAATCGACCAGTTTTCATGCATGGCTTCAATCAGCCCTTGCAGGCTATCCTTTTTGCTCTCCGACCAGTTAAACTGCTGAAATACTGGCTGATCTATGAAGCGATACCAAAAGTAAGTCACCATTGATTGATCTCTCAGGTAGGCAAAAAATGGGCCTGCTACAGGACCTGGATTTCTCCAGGCACCCCTTAATTCTGCATGGTAAGGTGTGGGATTCTCAGATGGGGCATTGAATTTTCTATCAAGAAGACCCGTAGAAACAGGAACCATGGAATCTGGTACAGCAACTCTGAAATTCAATGAGTCTTTAAAAAACTCTGGGAAATTTCCCATACCATCAGAAATGTTGCCTGTCCATTTTAGGCCAAATTCATTGCCTTCGAAAACTTGAGGGGTGGCAACCTCATTTATTCCCACTACCGCTTTACCGCCCTGATCATAATTTACCGGATTTGTGTGCATATAAGGTTTGTAAGAACCCCTTTTCTTGAAGGAACCTGAAGGAGCCTGACCGCCGGTTCGCCATTCGAAGACATCATTATAAATTGCTACTTTGCTATAGAAGGTAACATCTTTAGACAGGATAGTTCTGTTCAGACTATCGACAGGAAATTGCAGTCGCGGAATTTTGTAGTAGCGGTTTTGATCATCATCATTAGCACTCATAATTGGCACAGTGTTGAATTCCATAGTACCGCCTGACAGGTTTTTAACTGAGGGACGTGCATCAAGTCCACGACCATAATCGAAAGGATAGTTCTTTGATATTTTAGCCCATGTTTCCGGGAGGTAATAGGCAAGTGGACCCTTGAAATTTTCAGCATTAAGAAATAGTGTCCAGCTTTTTTTCCCTACCGGATATTCATCTGTGTATGAGTCCGTTAATGGAAGTACCATATAACTAATACCCAGAAGATCGCCATTAGGATTTCCCTCAAATGTCATTCCATCGGGTGGAATAAGTAAGCAGTTTGATAGTTGAGCAATGCCTAAAACATTATCTGGCAATGGGGTATCACTCCAAAAGAATTGCCAGCCTGGAGTGGAAATTTCCTGGCTATAGCAGTTTGGGGTTGAATTCATCTTGAATTTAGGAGGTCCGTAATGAAATTTATTACCCGCCCAGTATCCTGGTCCTCCTTCAACAGTCTGAAAAACACTACTATAAGTAGGCCCTCTTTCAGGCCAGTAATCTCTGGCTACTGTTCCAACCGGACAAAGTGGAACTGTTGTATTATCGGTATTATCTGGTATAATCCATGTAGATGGCAAACCTATTTGAAAATGATTTACAGGTGTCGCCACCAAAGGCCAAATGGCTGAATAAAACCCATACCCTTCACCATAGCTGGATGGAGCCTGAGATGGATAGCTTGCGATGTATCCGTGAAGGCCGTTCTGAGCATGCGCGGGGGAAAAGTTTACAAAACTCAGAATAATAAAGAAGGTGAAAAAACTACTAAAGAAACTTGTTTTGTTCATGTTCATTAATCATTTTCAGTCTGTAAGGAACCGTCTAATATGCATATGTCTGACCCCTTTATAGTCTTCTGCAAATTCATCAGCAGAAACAACTATTTTTTCAAAATTATCGTCAATCCGAAGCAGGTTTCCAAACTCTCTTTCTCTTACTTTTTCATCCGGCAGGAGATAAGCAACCTGTACATATTTTGTTTCATTCCCTTTTTGAGCAACAAAATCTATCTCTCTGTTCTGATGTTTTCCAATGAAAACTTTAAAGTCATCATTAATTAATTGATTATACACTAAATTTTCAAAGATTTTTCCAATATGGCTACCTGTAAATGGAATAATTTAGTGTTTTAAACCCAGATCAGCAAAAAAGTATTTGTCATTTATCTCAAATCGTCTTTTCCCAATAATATCCAGGCGTTGTACTTTATCAATAAAAAAGGAAAATGATTGTGTGATCACCTCAAAAGCCATATCATGGCAGCCAAATATATTGGGAGATCACATTACCAGTAAGCTACATTTTTTTACCGAATGACTTCCTATCTTTGGCTTATGAAGAAGCTTATTATTCTTGTATTACTTGGTTTTGCGCCAAATCTCTTCGGTCAGGAAGTTTTCAATCCACCGGTATTACTTAAAGCCGCTGACCAGATTATTGACCATAGTAGTCATACTGCCATGTCGATTTATGATTTCAATAATGACGGTTTAAAAGATCTGATTGTTGGTGAATTTGGTGATGTTCCCCTTGAAGGAATGAAAGATGATCCTGTGTATGGCAGATACGTTCAGGGGAGGTGTCATATTTACCTGAATCTGGGAAGCAATGAAAACCCCAAGTATGGAGAAGATCATTTGCTATTGGCAGGCGGAGAGCCGGCTTTTGTTCCTATTACCTGTTGTATTGGATTTACACCCCGGTTTATTGATCTGGATGGAGACAAGATAGATGATATTATTTCAGGATCATACCCTGGAGAAATCTACTTCTTCAAAGGTGAAGGAAGAGGAGTTTATTCAAAGTCGGAAATTCTGATGGATTCTGATGGAGACACTTTGAACGCTGCACATTCTTCAGTTGCAGAACCCTTTGATTATGATAATGACGGTGATATAGATTTGCTTATCTCTTCGAGGATGAATGGGACTTTTCTGTCTATTAATGAAGGCTCTGGTTCAAATCCAAAATTCAGCAAAGGGAAACTGATTCCTTTACCCAAATACGATTATGTTTATACCCCGCTGAAAGAACCCAGAAAGTCAAATGTGAGTCATGTCCACCCAATTGATTGGGATGGTGATGGACTTTTTGATCTTGTTTGCGGTACTGAAGAAGGACATTTGGTTTGGTATAAGAATTCAGGAACAAAGAAAAAAGCTGAATTCCTTAAGGCCGAAACACTCTTTACATCCCAATCGGGTTGGGACAATTTGGAAGGAGGCCCAGTTATTCCTCTGGGTGGCAGATGTAAGGTTTTCGCCAATGATTATAACCTCGATGGAAAATTAGATCTGTTGGTTGGCGACTTCTATTCCTCCACCAAGGTAACAAGGGAGTTGAGGCCTGAAGAAGAAATGGATTGGGATAAGGCTAAAAAGAAGAACCGCGATCTTCTTCTAAAGCTTAAAGAAATGTACCCTGATGTAAAACAGTTTAGAAATGTTGCCTTTTTCAATAAGTTTGAAGGACTATCCAAAAAAGAAATCAGGAAGATTAAGAAGATCAATGCTGAGATTGAAGAAGCCAATAAAGTGACGGCCAAATTTCAAAAACTTCAGGAGCATTTTGGACATGGATACGTATGGCTTTTTACCCAAAAATAAATGAAAATCAATTTCACAATATTTGCAATAGCTTTTTGTCTGATCTTGTCCGGATGCAAAACCCTAAGCACTTATCCTTTAGGGTATTATAAAGTGAAAGCTCATGGGGCACCGCCTCAAATGAAAGCCAGGATGATTAGTGACCATTCATCGATCAGGGCCGGACAAAGCTTTAAATTGGGCTTATTTTTCAGCTTGCAGGAAGGCTATTACACTTATGGCGCAGAAAAAGGTCAGGATAATCTTCCAACAGATTTGATTATCAGGTTGCCAGAGGAATTCACAATGATTGAAGAATCCTGGCCAGCACTAATAGTTAAGCATGGAAAAACAGCAGCAGAGAGCGAGAAAGTATACGACAGTGATTTTAAGGTGATCTATACGATCATAGCCCCTTCGGTTCTTGCTGAAGAAATAAAAATTCTTTGTTCTGGCAGCTGGCAAGTTTGCAGAGCAGAACTCTGTGCCATCGGTGGGGGAGAATTTGAATTGATATTGGGAACAGGCACAAAGAAAAAATCTGAATTATTTAGAATATTCTAGTCTGCCAATCAATAATCAAATTCAAGCGTCCAGACACCAGATGATCCACGACTTTTGTTATACGCAATTTTTTTTCCACTGGGCGATAATCTGACATTACTCATAAAATCATTAAAATCTCTAAGCTCTTTACCCAATGGCTTTTTCTTAAGCGTATTAATATTAAAGGTGTAGAATTGTATACTTGCCGAATTGGTTTGATCCATACCTATTGTTTTCAGTGCAAATAATAAAGTTTTTCCATCAGGGAAAAAATTTAAGCTACTGTACCATGAAAACGATTGTCCTTTGGCAGCTTTCCATAATAAATTAGGTCTAGCATTATTTATTTGCATGCTGTATAACTCCTGCTGATCTCCAGAACCAATTTCTCCTTCAAAAAACGCCAAGCTTGTTTTGTCTTCAGAAATGCTTAGGTGATAAATTTGCTTTTTAGTTTCATATAAGATTTTTTCTTTGCCGGTACTTAGCGTTTGCTGAATGATTTTATTGCCTAACGAATCAACATAGATAATGGAATTTTCCGGGCCAAAATTCTTCCACGAATGGCCTTTCAGGCGCTTTTTTTCTCCACTTTTAATGTTTACAATAAATAGTCTTGGCCCATTCCCTTCTATTGTGTTATGTAAAAGCATACGTTCACCATCTGCCAACCATTGAGGCCACTCCCAACCACTTGGTTGTTCTAAAGGCCTTTTATCAAGTATCAGCATTTCTTCTTTTCCTGTTTTTAAGTCATGAATAATTATATTGTCGCCATAGTGGTATGCATTATCTGTTCTTCTTGATATAAAAGCTAAATTATTTCCATCTGGCGACCAAAAAGGAGCTGTAAATATTCCAGGCTTATTATTTGTTATAGATGTAGGATTTCCAATAACCCCCTCATCTGGCTTTATGCTAGCAATGAAAATGTTCGAAGAGGTGTATGAAGATAAAAACACGAATTTGCCATCATTGGTAAAATTCAAACTATAATAGTTTTCCGAGATGCCCTCATAAATAAATCTTGGTTCACCCACTTTATTCCCTTCTTTAACTTTAACGGTCCAGAGTGCAGGATATCCTGCACTCTG
>Ga0233437_1004426_pt1 | contig 16597 bp, 15 predicted proteins | sample SI_122_August201_FD_182714 | JGI IMG/M metagenome (GOLD analysis project Ga0233437, IMG submission 182714) | Seawater microbial communities from Saanich Inlet, British Columbia, Canada - SI_122_August2016_200_MG | ecosystem: Environmental > Aquatic > Marine > Inlet | place: Canada: British... | reverse complement strand
AAAAAACTTGGTGTTAATTGTTATAAATATTTCTACGACAGAATAAGCGGTGCTTTGAAAATGATGTCACTAGCAGATATCATTCTATTAAATACTCACCGCAGATTATTAATATGATACGAAAATACGTCAAAGAAAAAATGTTTCTATAGAAGTTAATATTCTAGATAAAATCAATATTGTTCAAATAATGGGGTTTTAGCAGATCTTAATTGAAAACTAAAAGTTAATGAAAAAAATGTGATTCATCATAAATTATGAATCACATTTTTTATGTTTTATTTTCTTGGTAATTGCATTGCTACAAGACCGGTTCTGGCAATTTCAATATTTTTGCATTCAGGAAACAGTGTGAGAAAATTGTTTATTTTTCCAGAATCTGCTGCTATTTCAACAATGACAGTGTCATGAGACATATCATTTATTTGAGCCCCATCATATGCATTTGTAATTGAAATTATTTTTTGTTTGTCTTTGTTTTTAACATCTATTTTGATATAAGCCAGTTCTTTTTTAGTTACTTCGCCTTTGCTTAAATCTTTTACTTTGATGACATCAATAAGTTTATTCAGTTGTTTTTTAATTTGATCAAATTCATTGTTATCTGTTTTGCATACTAACGTAAGGCATGATATGTCTGAATCAGGTGTTGTGCCTCCGACAAGTGACTCCAGGCTATATCCCTTTCCGGAAAATAGACCTGATATTCTAGAAATTACACCTGCGTGATTTTTAACTGTCAAAGATAAAATTTTTATCATTTTATTCACCTCTTTCCAATAACATTTCAGTAATATTTCCACCGGCAGGAATCATAGGCATTACATTGGCTTCCTGTTCTGTTCTAAATTCTATTAAAATCGGTCCACCTTTATGTTCTCTTGCTTTTGTTAGAGCCGGTATTATGTCTTCCTGTTTAGATACTCTTATTCCCGGAATATTATAGGCTTGTGCTAATTTTACAAAATCAGGAATATATGGAGGGCAATGATCTCCAAATTCATTACATTTAGCAGGACATGCATCAGTTTGTCTTAAACATGTTCCTGAATAATGCCTATCAAAAAACAGTTGCTGCCATTGTCTAACCATGCCTAAATAGTTATTATTCATGATTATAATAACTACAGGTAGATTTTTCTGTGCAGCAACAGCAAGTTCCTGGATATTCATTTGAATGCCTCCGTCACCTGAAATGCATACTACTCTTTTATCTCTGTTCCCGATTTGAGCTCCTAATGCGGCAGGTAGTCCATACCCCATTGTGCCAAGTCCACCTGAAGTCAGCAAAGATCTTGAATGTTTAAAATTGTAAAACTGTGAAGTCCACATTTGATGTTGTCCAACATCTGTGGCAATAACGGCATCTGGAAAAACTTCTGAAATAGAATCTATAACTTCCATTGGTGAAACACGTTTTCCGCCTTTTACTATTTTGAGAGAATATGTTTTCTCCCATTCTAATATATCTTTCATCCATCCTGGATGATTACATTTTTCAACAAGTGGTATTAAATCCTGAATAATGCTTCCTGCATCTCCTACAATAGGTACAGCAACAGGAACATTTCTGGAAATAGCCGCTGTATCTATATCAATATGGATAATTTCTGCATGCTGAGCAAACTCACTTAATTTTCCCGTTATTCTATCACTGAACCTACAGCCTATTGAAAATATTAAATCACAGCTTGAAAGTGACATATTAGCCGGATATACACCATGCATTCCAACAGAACCTATACATAGTGGATGATCTTTTGGGATTGCTCCAATACCCATTAGTGTTGTTACAACAGGAACACCTGTTTTTTCTACTAACTCTATAAACTCTTTTGATGCGTTAGATATATTTACACCGCCACCGCAAAGGAAAAGTGGTCTTTTGGCTGCCATTAATTTAGCTGCAGCTTTTTTAATTTGTAGAGGATGGCCGTTGATAACAGGTTTGTAACCATCAATTTTAACTTTTTTGGGGTATTCATCATCTTCAATACCTTTGATAAAGTCTATTGGAAGATCTACAACCACTGGACCTGGACGTCCTGTGGAAGCTATATGAAAAGCTTCTTTTATTATTCGCGGTAAATCTTTTCTGTTTTCAACAATATAATTATGCTTTGTAACCGATCTGGTTAGTCCAACAACATCAGCTTCCTGAAAAGCATCATTTCCTATTAAATTATATGGAACCTGTCCTGTAAAACAAACTAATGGTACAGAGTCATAATTCGCAGTGGCAAGACCTGTAATTGTATTTGTTGCTCCAGGTCCGCTGGTAACAAGGCAAACACCTATTTTTCCAGTAGCTCTGGCATAGCCGTCAGCCATGTGAATAAGTCCCTGTTCGTGACGTGGTAAAATAAGATCTATAGAAGGTTCTTTGTAAAGTTCATCAAAAATAGGGATAACATAACCTCCGGGATAGCCAAACAGGGTGTCAACATTTTCTTGCTTAAATGCTTCAATAAGCATTTGCGCACCGGTTCTTTTCATGATTCTGTCCTTTGTTTATTTGGTAAATATTTATTGTTATTATTATAAAGCTATAAAAAAACCACTATCGTTATTATCTCGACAGTGGTTTCAGTTAAGAAGTCTTTTTATGTTTTATTTACATTAAAGATCCCTCTGTCAAGATATTAGTAGGACGCCTGGTAAGACGATACTAAGGAGGACAGTGAGGATATTTTTAAACCATACATAAATTTGCTGAGCTCCGGCACAGTGAAAATTACTAATTTTTATGTATGATTTATTCATGCTCTTTTATTTTGTAAGTTGCTTATATTAGTTTAATAAGTAAATCTTAAAACTTTATTTAACTAAAGTCAAGATATCTTTTTCATTATTGTTTAATTTAGACTGAATTATCATACTCAAATATCAAAAATTTTGCCTGGATTTAAAATATAGTTTGGATCCAATGCTATTTTTATTGACCTTATAATATTCAAATATTCTTTAGAAGTAACCTTTTTTAAATCTTTTTTTCGTTTATGCCCAATACCGTGTTCTCCTGAAATCTTTCCGCCTAATTTAGATGTTAACTCGTACAATTCTTCAAGTATTTTAGGAATAACATCATTCCATTTATCATCACTCCATTCTTTGGGTGACATTATTCTGGCATGAATATTTCCATCTCCAGCATGTCCAAAACATGGAATTTTTAGTTTATATTTATCAGATAAACTTGTAAGTTTTTTTATCATTACAGCAATTGAGGCAGGAGGAACAACAATATCTTCATTGCTTTGTCTTTGAGAAATCAAGTTAAAAGCTTCAGCTATATTACGCCTGACTTTCCATATTCTTTCCGACGTTATAGGATTGTCAGCTATATAAATTTCTATGACACTTTCATGTTTTTCAAACATTTCACAAATAGCTGTATAATCGCTGTCTACTTCTGTTTCTGTTTTTCCATCTACTGTTACAATCAACATAGCTCCTGCTTTTTCATAAGGTATTGTTTCATTCAGATATTCACATGAGGCTTGAATTGATTGTTTATCCATAAACTCTATTGCAGAAGGTACAACACCTGTAAGTGAAGAGATACTGTTTACCGTTTCAATAGCATTATCAACTGTGTCAAAAAGGCAGAGAATATTAATTTTGTGCTTAACTGCCGGAATAAGTTTTAGTATTATTTTTGTAAAAATACCTAAAGTACCTTCTGAACCGACCATGAGCTGAACCATACTGTACCCACTTACATCTTTTACCAATTTTCCGCCATACTCTACTATTTCACCTTTAGGAGTAACAACTTCAAGTCCCAAAACATACCGTGATGTAACCCCATATTTAACGGCATTTCCGCCACCTGCATTTTCTGCTACATTGCCACCGATGTAACATGTTTCATAGCTCATTGGATAACCAGCGTAAAAGAGACCACTACCTTCAAGATATTCATTTATATCATTGGCAATAACTCCTGGTTCGACAGTGATCATCATATTACATTTATCAAATTCTATGACTTTGTTCATCCTGTCAATGCTGATTACAATTCCTCCGTAAATAGGCACAGCTCCACCTGAAAGACCGGAACCTGCTCCTCGTGGTGTTATTGGAATAAGATATTTATTTGCAAGCTTTACTATTTTAGCGATTTCCTCGGTCGCAGATGGTCGGACTACAACTTCAGGCATGTGTGCATATTTTTTATCCGGTGTTTCGTCATGAGAAAAGGGCTCAAGTTTTTCAACATCGTTAAAAATTATATATTTTGAACCTACAATATCTTTAAGCTTATTAACTATATCTGTGCTAACAGAATTGTATTTGTTGGGCTTTGGAGATAGTGACTTTGACATAATGCCGGTTTCTATTTTATTATCTTTGGTTCTATTACTGTACATAAAATTTATCCTGTTTAGATCTAAATAATTACGCTATCCCCATTTTCTTCTAACCCCTAACTCCTAGCCCCTAATCCCTAGTTTTTATTAACTCAGCTAAATACGGTATGATTTCAAATAAATCTCCGACAATTCCAAAATCAGCTATTTCAAATATATGAGCATTAGGATCTTTATTAACTGCAATTATAGTTTTTGAAGTTTGCATACCTGCTAAATGTTGTATTGCTCCTGAAACACCAAGTGCTATGTATATATCAGGACTAATTGTTTTTCCGCTTAATCCAACCTGATGACTATAGCCTAGCCAACCTCTGTCAATAACCTCACGGCTTGCACCAAGTGCTGCTCCTATGCTGTCTGCAAAATCTTTAACTAATTTGATATTTGCAGCTTTTTTAATGCCTTTGCCGACCGACACTACGATATTTGCATCCTGAATATTAATAACATCAGAGTAGGGTATTAAATTTAAAAATTTAGTTTTAATATGTTTTGAATCTAAATCAGGATTATAAACAGTTAGCTTATTTTCTATATGAACATTATTAATACCATCCAGCTTTACTATTTTAGAAGAAGTTCTTACTGTTGCTATTTGAGGTTTATAAACAGGTGTTTTTATTGTTGCCATAATATTTCCGCCTATGGCAGGACGTGTCTGCAGCAGTAATCCTGTGGATTCTTCAATCTTAAGCTCTGTGCAATCTGCTGTAATGCCTGCATGTATTTTCATTGCAACATAAGGCATTAGGGTTCTTCCTGTTGTTGTCGCTGCCGAGATAATAATTTCAGGTGAGTATTTATTTATAAGTTGTACAAGAGTTTTTGAATATGTTTCAATAAGAAAATGTTTAAGTAACTTATGTTTTGCTATTAAAATTTTATCGGAACCGGATAATATTAGGCTCTGCAGTTCTTTTTTATTAAAAGTTTCACCCATAAAAACAGCAGTCAATTCGGTTTTTCGTTCTTTTGCAAGTTTGGCCCCGCGTGATAGCAATTCATACGTTCCGGGAAGAATATTGCCATTTTTATGTTCCGCAATAATCCAGACACCACTATGATTTGATTGACTGTTTTTATATGACATTATTTGATTTTAAGAGTTTGATAAACTCTTCTCCTGCTTCTTCTAGTTTTGTTTCATTGTTTGCAAAAAATTTCCTGCATTTTCTGGAAACAACCGATTTATAAGTTTTAAAAACTCTTGTAGGAGAACCTTTTAATCCTATAAAATTTTCATTTATATCTAAATCTGTCATTCCCCATATAGGAATATCTATTCCTTTTGCATATTTTTTGCCTCTATAGGTGGGTAGTCTAGGAACTGATATTTCTTTAACTACTGTAAACAGAGCAGGCATACTGATTTTAAGTGTTTCGAGTCCGTTTTCTGTTACTCTGGAAATTTTACAATGCCTATTTTTTAATGATAGACTTTTAATATTATTAATGTAGGTTGCTACAGGTATATCAAGATAGGCTGCTACCTCAGGACCAACTTGGCTTGTGTCTCCGTCGATAGCTCTTTCACCTGCGAGAATTAAATCAAAATCTTCAATTTTTTGAATAGCTTTTCCAAGTATATAACTTGTTGCCCATGTATCTGAACCTGCAAATTTTCTATCTGAAAGTAGAATACCGTAATTCACACCCATTGAAATAACTTCTCTCAAAGCTTTTTCAGCTTTTAAAGGTCCCATTGACAATGCTGTTATTTTGCAGCCAAATTCTTCTTTAAGGGCTAATGCTGTTTCGACCGCATAAAGATCCAGGGGATTGACCACAGTTTCAACACCATCTCTGATCACTGTTCCTGTTTCTTTATCGAGTTTTACATTTTTTAGCTCAGGAACCTGTTTTATTAATACAATTATATGCATAAGTTGCTTTTAAATTAGCTTGATTAATATTTACTGTTTTAAACAGTTTTCAAGTTCATCAATCCTGTTTAAAAGTTCAAGTACCAAACACATTGAACTCCAGCCAACACCCAGATCATAATGAAGGCGAATTACTTTTTTTAGTTTTGGAATATATTTTACATGAATTGAGACTGTTGAATGATCTTTGACAGTTTCAATAATTTCATGAGATATAAGAATGCTAACTATTTCAGGTTTGATTCCTGTGATGAATGCTGCCTGTTCTATTGTTAAAATTTCACCAAATTGCTTCTGGTATTCGGTAACTTTATATGAAATGCTGAATTTATTCATTTTTACTTTACTCCTATTATCAAACCGGTTTAAAAGAAGAAACTTTGGCTAATTCTTCAAATAGCTTCTTTTCTTCAGCATTTAATTTTTCAGGAACCATAATTTTAATATGAACAATCAGGTCGCCGCAGCCTTTATCTTTGCCTAAAGGTAATCCTTTACCTTTTATTCTCATTTTTTGACCGCTTTGAGTTCCTGGTTTTAAACGTATTGATGAATTTTTCTCCATCGTAGGTACTGAAACTGTAGCTCCTAAAGCAGCATCCCACGGTGTTATTTTTAGATCAGATTCAAGATTATATTTATGAATGCTAAACCGCTTGTCTTTGCGAATATGTATTTTTAAATTAAGATTTCCGGGCTGTCCACCATTATAACCCTGTCCACCTTTACCTTTTAATCTTATTCTAGAACCTTCAGTTATGCCTTGAGGGATGCGTACATCAAACTGTTTTAATGTTGGCTTTAGTCTGCCGGCTGTATCAACGTCGGTTGTTTGATATTTTAGTGTAGTCTGAGTGCCATGATAGGCTTCATCAAGAGATATTTCTATTTCTGCTTCATGATTTTGACCCCGAATAGGTGGTATATTGCCAGCTCTGTTGGAGCTTTGATGAAATGATTTGTCTGCTCCTGCTGCATTGCCGTATATGCTTTCAAAGAAATCACTGAATCCTCCACCCATATCATCAAAAGAATAAGCCCGCCCGGCTCCTGGTCCATGATATTCATATTGCGAGTTACTTCCGCCGGGAGGAGCACTGAATTCCTGACCGTTTTTCCAGTTTTTGCCTAGAGAGTCATAACGTTTCCGTTTTTCAGAATCACTTAAAACTTCATAGGCTTCACTTATTTCTTTGAATTCTTCCTCTGCATTTTTGTTTTTATTAATATCCGGATGATGCTTTCTGGCAAGTTTCCTGTAAGCTTTTTTGATATCTGCAGGTTTTGTATCTCTTGCCACTCCTAGTGTTTCGTAATAATCTTTGAACTTGACTGACATAATTAATATTCACCATTAAACTGAATTTTTGCTGTAAACATGTCTCTTTTAAGTGTATAATAAACACTTAAGACTTAGTTAATTATAAATCAAGTATATCTTTAGTATATTGTTTTGCAAAATACAGTTTTGTTCTTTCTGTCAAGGTTCTTACAGGTTTAGAGCTTGCTATACCCAGGAATTGTTTTTAATCTTCTGCAAAAGTATATGGTTGGTTTGTATTGTTATATATTATAAATAATTAAATGATTGGAGAAATATGTTAACATTTAAAGATATGGGAATTGATTCTAGAATTTTAGATGCGATTGAAACACTTGGATTTGACGAACCGCTTCCTGTACAGGAACAGGTGATTCCTTTTTTGCTCGGTGATGAAGATAGAGATCTTATTGCCTTAGCTCAAACAGGTACTGGAAAAACAGCAGCTTTCGGTTTGCCGATTGTACATAAAATAGACGTTGATAACAAAGTAACACAGGCACTTGTTCTTGTTCCAACACGTGAATTATGCATACAGATATCAAACGACTTAAAAAACTTTTCTAAAAATATATATGGCATGAACATAGTATCTGTTTATGGCGGTTCTGATATGGATAGGCAGAGAAAAGCTTTGAAAAAAGGTGCACACGTTATTGTTGCAACACCTGGTAGAATGAATGACTTACTAAATAAACAGCACAAAATAAATCTTTCTAATACTAATACTGTTGTATTAGATGAAGCTGATGAAATGTTGAATATGGGTTTTAAGGAAGAATTGGATGCAATTCTTGATAAAATGCCTGAAAATAAAACAACATTACTGTTTTCTGCAACAATGTCTAAAGAAGTATCTATGATTGCTGGAAACTATATGAAGGATCCTAAAAAAATAGTCATCGGAAATAAAAATGCAGGTGCTGAAAATGTAACTCATTTATGCTTTTCTGTTCAGCCTAGAGACAGATATGCTGCTTTAAAGAGAATTGTAGATTTTTATCCTGACATTTACTGCATTATTTTTTGCAGAACCCGTATGGAAACAAAAGATGTTGCTGCCAGTTTAATAGATGACGGGTATAATGCAGATGCACTTCACGGTGATCTTTCACAGGCACAACGTGAATACACAATGGATAAATTTAGACATAAAAGCCTACAGATATTAGTTGCTACTGATGTTGCTGCCAGGGGAGTGGATGTAAAAGATATTACACATGTAATAAACTATAATCTTCCTGATGAATGTGAAATTTATGTCCATAGAAGCGGAAGAACAGGTAGGGTAAGACAGAAGGGAACCTCTATTGTTATTGCTACTCCTAGAGAAATGTTCAAAGTGAAAAAAATAGAATCTGTTCTTAAAAAGAAATTTAAATCTGCACCTGTACCTAAGGGTAAAGAAATCTGTCAAAAACAACTTTTCAGCTTAGTTGATAAAATGCAGAAAATTGAAATTAATCATACTGAAATTGATGAATTCCTACCTAAGGTTTACGAAAAACTTGAATGGCTTAATCGTGAGGATCTTATTAAGCATTTTGTTTCAATTGAATTTAATCGTTTCTTAGATTATTATAAAGATGCCCATGACTTGACGACACCTGATGAAGCTACCAATAAAAGAAGAAGAGAAAGAAGAGAAAGAAACAAGGATGGTGGTTCATATAAAGAGAATAGAAATGAAGGATTTGTAAGGTTTCATATAAACCTCGGGCATAAGGATGGAATAGAACCAGGTGCTTTAATTGGTCTCATAAACCGAAGTACAAGAGATAAAGGACTTGATATAGGCAAAATAGATATAATGAAAACTTTTTCATTTTTTGATATAAAAAGTAGAGATCCTGAAAAAATAACTTTGAGTTTTGATGGTGTTGAATATAACAACAGAAAAGTTACTGTTGAAGTTTCAAAGGAAACGAGTGGTGAAAGTAAAAATAGGGATAAGGATAGATCTTTCAAAAAAGAAAAAAGAAAAAAATCTAAAAGCACTAGAAGATATTAATTATTTACACTTTTAATTAAAACCTGTACATAAAATATTGCGTACAGGTTTTTCATTTACACTATAAAATCATTATGAAAATATTATTTGTTTCTCCACTGTTTCCAAATACATTTTGGAGCTTTAAGTATGCAATAAAATTTCTCAGGAAAAAAGCTGCATTTCCGCCACTGGGATTACTTACTATTGCATCAATGCTTCCTCATGAATGGGAAAAGCGTGTGGTGGATATGAATACAAATAAACTTTCTAATAAGGATATAATTTGGGCAGATTATGTTTTTATAGGGGCAATGATTATTCAATCTGAATCTGTTGAAGCAGTTATTGAAAGATGTAGAAAATATAAAACTAAAATTGTTGCCGGTGGTCCGCTGTTTACTATGAATTATGATTCATATATAGATAAAATAGATCACCTAATTTTAAATGAAGCAGAAATAACACTTCCTAAATTTTTAGATGATTTAGAGCATAATTGTACAAAACAAATTTATACCAGTTCAGAGTTTGCAGATATAAAAACTACTCCAATACCATCATGGAATTTAGTTGATTTTAAAAAATACGCATCAATGAGTATTCAGTATTCAAGAGGCTGTCCTTTTGAATGTGACTTTTGTAATGTAACATCATTATTCGGTCGAAAAATGAGGCAGAAAAGTTCTACAAAAATTATTAGTGAATTGAATAGTATTTATGATGCTGGATATAGAGGTGCGATATTTTTTGTAGATGATAATTTTATAGGAACAATTGCATCACTGAAGAGAGATTTACTACCAGCACTTGCAACATGGCGGAAAAATCATCCAGGTATAAGTTTTTTTACAGAGGTTTCTATTAATATTGCTGACGATGAGAAGTTAATGACCTTGATGCGTGAGGCTGGATTCGATCAGGTATTTATCGGAATAGAAACTCCAAGTAATGATGGACTTGCTGAATCAAATAAGAAACAGAACAATAATAGGGATTTAATTCGTGATATTAGAAAAATACAGAAGAATGGGCTTCAGGTACAGGCCGGTTTTATAGTAGGTTTTGATTCAGATACAGAAGATATTTTTCAACAGCAGGTGGATTTTATTCAGGAAAGTGGAATAACCACAGCAATGGTAGGGTTGTTACAGGCTCCTCCAGGTACAAGTCTATATCGTAGAATGGAAAAAATGAATAGACTGTCAAAAACACCATCAGGTGATAATGCTGACGGGAGTACAAATATTATTCCTGTTTCTATGGATCTTGACACACTTGTTAATGGCTATAAAAATATTTTAGCTCAAATATATGCACCTAAAAACTACTATAAAAGACTTAAGATTTTTTTAGAAGTTTACAAGAGTGATTCTAAAACAGATAACATAAGCATGAATAGAATTATGGCATTTGTAAAATCAATTTACCGAATAGGGATTATAGGTAGAGAGCGACATCACTATTGGAAGTTATTACTCTGGACTTGTATCAAACATCCAAAATCTTTCCCAGTGGCAGTTAATCTTTCAATTCTTGGTTTTCACTTCAGAAAAACAGTAAAACACTATATTAATTAAATAGTATTAATTTTTATAAGGATGATTTTTTTGCCTGTAATTTCTATGATGCCATTCTGTGAATCATAAATATGTAGTAAATCTCTTTTCTTAACAGTAATATGGCTACTATTTTTTTGAATAATAGTAATATCATTTTCAGGTGAATACATTAGGATATTATCTGATGTGATTTTATGTTTTATATTCGAACTCAGTGTGAGTATACTTACTTCTGCAGAACAGTGACTATTAAGAGTCATTACGTTGAAATCTTTAATAGGGCCATTTGTTAGTGAAGCTACAGTTTTTAAACTTCCTGCAAAGTGTGCTACATCATATATGTTTTTTAAATGAGAAGAAGTTTTATTACTATGGGCTAGACTCATTCCACAGCCTTCAAGTAGTAGTAGATGTCTATCATAACCCCCTTGGCGACAATTAAAAATGGACTTCACCGACAATTATAAGATATTTGTAACTTTGATTTAGAATATACTTTTCTTTTTTCTAAAAGGCTTTCAATCAATACACTTATGAAGTTTTTTAGAAAAAAGAAAAAATGACTTATGACTTTACTATAATTGTCGTTAGTGGGTAAATATAATTGTCGGTGTACGATAACCTGTAAAATCTGAAAACTCACCATTATTTACTACACCGGCAATACTGATTCTCCATATAAATTTGTCTATATTAGGATGAAAACCAGCTATAAGCTCAGTTGTTTTTCCTTTACCGTTTTTCCAAGGTACTGATTTATAATTATTTTGATCAATAATTACAATATTCATATTAAAACTCGGTATATTTTTGAAAACTATTGTGATTTAAATGTGATTATCTGTTATATTTGGTTAGTTATTAATTGGTATTAAAAAAAATAGAAAATTACTTTTCAAGAGTAAAATCGATTAAGTTTTGGAGTTTTACTGTTGCTACACATATGCAAGTATCTGCTCCTCCATAATAAATCTTTACTTCGCCATTTTTTTCTACTATTGCACCGCAGGCAAATACTACATTGCCTACATCTCCTATACGCTCATAATCTGCTCTGGGAGAAAGAGCAGTATCTGAACACCTGGCTATTACTTTATGGGGCTCATCTAGATCTAAAAGTACTGTTCCCACCCTGTAAATAGGTCCTGCAGATGTCATTTTAACTCCGTGATATATTTCCAACCAACCATGATCTGTCTTAATAGGCGGAACAGAAGCTCCAATTCGATAACTGTCCCAGTAACCGTTTCTAGGGCTGATAACTAATTTAGATTTACCCCAGTCAATTAGGTTTTTAGAGAAAGAAGCCCATATTGAACCTATGCCTTCTCCTATAGGTCTATCAAGTCTTACATATTCCCCATTAATTTTTTCAGGAAAGAGAACACCATCCTTATTGCCGGGTTCAGAAACAAGCGCTATTCTTTCATAATCATAAAAATTTTCAGTTTTAGCAAGTGCAATTCTTGCTCCATATTTAGAATATGCGGTATAAAGCATATAGTATTCACCATCTATTTTAGTAATTCTTGGATCTTCCAGACCTCTTGCTTCATATTTTGCAAAAACACCTGATTTTGCTGGAAGCATTATAGGTTTATCATCCACTATAAACTTATAACCGTCTTTACTTCTACCAAGAACAAAATACGAATATCCCTGCAAACCTTCTACCCTTAAAACAATGTAATACTCGTTGCCATTTTTTATCGGAGCCCCATTAAAAACAGTATTTGTTCTGAAAGGAATATCTTCAAGTGTTATGATAGGGTTATTTTTATATCGATGTAAGAGATCAGTTCTATGTATTTTTTTTTTCATATCAGTAGTCATCCTCATTACTTATAATACATTCACGAATTACATCTTTTAACTTTACAGTTCCCTTACATATACAACTGTCTGCTGCACCGTAATATATAGTAAGAGTATTCTTTTCTACAATTCCTCCGCCACAATATATAATATTATTCAGATCTCCTACTCGTTCATAATACTCTCTTGGAGACAATATAGGTATATTACTTCTTGCTGTTACTTTAGATGGATTTTCTGCATCAAGAATAGCAGCCCCCATTCTGTAAATAGGACCTGCAGAAGTTTCTTTGACACCATAATAAAAAATCAGCCAATCACTATTATCTAAAATACGGAAAGGTGGTATTGAGCATCCTATTCTACTTGCATCCCAATATCCAGGCCTAGGAGACAGTACTACTTCGTTGCTTCCCCAGTAAACCAGATCATCAGAATAGCTAATCCATATTCGTCCTCCACTTGAAGGTCGATCAAGTCTTGCAAATTTTCCATTAATTTTTTCAGGAAAAAGTGTTCCGGCTTTTGTATCAGGCTCTGATATTGATCCGTGATATTTAACACTTTTAAAGTCAACTGTTTCAGCTAATCCTAGTCTAAAGCCCTTTGAGTCTTTTTTAGTGTAAACAATATAATATTTTCCGTCTAAAAATGTTACTCTCGGATCTAAAACTCCGATATCTGCAGTATCTGCATCTCTTAATTCAAGAAAAGGTTTTTCTCTTACATCAAATTTACTGCCGTCTTTACTTTCAGCTATATGTATTGAATGGTGTCCTGAATGATTTTCTATATCAACAAGTAAAATATATAAATCTTTATATTTGACCGCTGAACAGTTTTTAATATTACCTGCAGAAAATCCAAGGTTTTCCAAGGTTATGATAGGGTTTCCTCTCCATCTACGAACTATATCTCTTTGTCTTTTATTTCTCATTTTATTCCTGAATTCTATCAAGTTATTTTAGCGTATTTAAAACCTCATTTATCGTCGTAGTAATTAAACATGAAAATTCATCTGAGGCTCCATAGTATATCCAGAGTTTTCCATCTCTCTCTATTATACCATTTGTAAAAAGTACATTTCCAAAAAAACCATCTATTTCATAGTCGGTTTCAGGTTCAATTAAAGGAGATCCAGGTCTTTTAACTATTTTCCAGGGCTTTTCTAAATCTAATAACATTGCAAACAATGTATACTTTGAGTTGTCACCTTTACTATGATAAATACAGAGCCATCCTTCAGAAGTTTTAATAGGATAGCTTCCTCCTCCGATTTTCATTGATTCATATGAAGAGTTTCTAGGACGTGCTATGCATTTATGACTGCCCCAGTGCAATAGATTTGGGGAGTCGGCATACCAAATAGAAGCTTTACCGAAACCACTGTTATTAGGTCTATGTAATGCGGCATACATTCCATTGATCTTTTCTGGGAAAATTGTTACATCTTTATTTTCCGGAGGAAATATAATACCGAGTCTCTTGTGAGTTTTGAAGTCTTCTGTAACGGAAAGTGCTGTACACCAGCTATCTTCTGATACAATAGTATAATTTATATAATATTTACCGTCAATAAAAGTAACCCTTGCATCCTCTATACCATATTTTTCTTCCTCGCTGCAAGGATATATAAATGGTTTTTCATCAACTTTGAAATTTACACCATCTTTACTTCTTGCGATTCTTATATGGCTTAGGCTTGACAGGTAATCAATACCTTTATAAACTACACCCCTTGTATCTTTAAGTTTTACCTCAGGATCAGTCTCATCAAATTCAAGAATGTCTGGAAATCCATCTCCATCGGCAAATTTGTAGATAGGAACTCTGATTTTTCCTTTCTTAGGAATACAGTTTTCAGCAACTCTAATCAGTAATATAAACTCATTATTATATAAAACTGCTGCCGGGTTGAATGCTCCGACTACATTGTACCCATCAAATGAAGGTTTAACATCTGATGGTTTAACTATAGGATTATTGCTGGATCTATTTAACATTGTCTTCGACTCCTTACTATATCATTAATTATTAGTCGGCAATGTAAACATACTTTGATTTACATATTAACTCTTTGTCATATTTATGGTATATTTCTGATGTTTTCTTTGCAATCAGATCCCAGGATAACTCGTCTTTTACATATTTTAATGCATTTTTTGACATTTGTAAACGAAGTTTGTCATCAGTAAGAAGGTTTGATATTTTTTCTACAAATTCATTATCATTTTTGGCTATCAAACCTGCTTTTGATACATTTATGATATTTTTGAAGGCCTGTAGATCAGAAGCAATAACAGGTTTTCCTAAGCTAAAAGCATGAGCCATTATACCGCTCTGAGCTCCTAATATGTACGGAAGGGCAACAATATCAGCGGCGCTTAATATATAATCAAATGTCTTTTGTGGGAACATACCACGGAATACTTCAATATTATCACTAACAGAGGAGTTTTTTATTTTTATGAAAAGAGATTGTCGATATTCATTCAATTCACTGACTCTGACTTTGCTTGCAAGAACTAAACAGGCATCATTTACTCTTTCTACTATAGATGGGAATAAATCAATTATTCTATGGAAACCTTTTGTTTCTCTAACGTATCCTAACAGCAATACAACTTTTTTACCTTCCAACCCAAGTTTTTTCTTCGCATCCATGTAAGGTGCTGTAGTTCTGATGCCATGATCAACATGATATATTTTTTTCGGAGCAATACCATAGCAGTCTCTTAATATTTTGATATGTTCTTTTTCATGTACAATTATCATGTCCAGCTCACGGCACATGGTTTGAAATACCATTTTTTCCCGATGCTCAAAAGTTTCTCTTACTGTATGAAGAGTCGCGACTACTGGAATATTTGAAAACTTCATTCTGAATATCAGATCAAGTACAGCTATTCCGTCCATATCACCGTAAAGTCCAAACTCGTGTTGTATATGAACAATATCAGGAGTTATTTTTTTAACTGCATCAAAAATTTTCTTTGATAAACCGTGCTCATCAGGATTATAAGCAGGTATTACAGATTCACCTATGGCACCATACTGGCTGATTACAAAGATTTCGTTTTTTGTTTTCCGTAGTGATTCTACAAGATATTGAGAATAAGAAGCTAATCCGCATTCAATAGGTGGATAAGTTGATACTATGGCTATTCTCATAAAGGTCTCCTTTACAGCCTGCTGAGATAAGAGCTGAATGATTTTATTATATCTTTATCGCAAACTTTAATAAAGTTTAAAGAAAAAGATCAAAAAACTGATAATCTAATAAAGAATATAACATCATTGATTAGAAGTTAAATAAAATTATTGGAGTAATTCATTACTTGCACATATTTATTTATCTTCTGTTTTTTGAAGAAGAAGCATTAATTCATTAGATTCAACTGTCTGCCCTTTTTCGATAAGTATTTCAAGCACTTTGCCTGATTTTTCAGCAATAATTTTAGATTCCATTTTCATTGCTTCCAATATAATTACAGTTTCGCCACGTTCTATAATCTGTCCTTCCGTTACTAGTACCTTAAAAATAGATCCAGGCATAGGAGATCTGACTTCATAGCCAGATCTACCACTTGTTCCTGTCCCTTTTTCATGAATTAGTTTAATTGGGTACTGAGCGTCACTGGCTAATACAG
>Ga0233437_1004425_pt1 | contig 16599 bp, 10 predicted proteins | sample SI_122_August201_FD_182714 | JGI IMG/M metagenome (GOLD analysis project Ga0233437, IMG submission 182714) | Seawater microbial communities from Saanich Inlet, British Columbia, Canada - SI_122_August2016_200_MG | ecosystem: Environmental > Aquatic > Marine > Inlet | place: Canada: British... | reverse complement strand
GAAGATGTAACCATGACCTTTTCCGGGGTGGGTCAAAAGTTAACTATAATATAGGTAACCATGACTTTTGGATCGGCAGCCTGAAAAGGTATCGACCACAATATGTTGTGGTGCTGGATAATGAGCGAAATGGGAAATTTAATTCTGCTCGAATGAGATATTGAGTTCATATCACAACCCGGTAGCTCCCTGATGTATGTTGGAGGTATTACAAGTTTCAAGACAGCAAAAAAGCTGCAATATCCATAAGATATGTCAGCCCGTGCTTTGGTCGGTTGAATCAGGATATCACAACAAATTATATCGTTTAGAGGGCTGCAATATATAGCAGTTATGTTGCGTGTATTATTATGTTGCGTGATTTTATGTGCATTTTTACTTAAAATATAAAAACTTTTAAAAAGTTCTTTTACTTTACATATTATCCTTGGTCTTTCCAGGTTGGTTATACCGGATTTGCTTCTTGTTTTCGCCTCCAGGGCATATTCCCCGTCATAAAAAACTTAAGGAGGAGTGTTTCCGAGGGGGCATTATTATGTTGTGAGATTCTTTTTGAGAGCAATCAAGAATTCAGGCAACCCATTGATTTTCAATCGAAATTGGGATATCCAAAGGACGGTCCGAATTCGTCACTACTTTCGGCGGATTAAGCCAACTCACAACATAATAGCAGGTATATCAGATTCACAAAAATTCAATGTACGTTGGAGATATGTGAAATCTGGTGCCCCGGCTGACAGGTGTGCTGGTGCTTTTTCCGCGCATCTTTGTTCAGCTGGGTGTTGGGAGGAGGTCCGGATCACCGTCGTTCTCCACATCGATGAACTCGACCAAAAACCCGCTAGGCCAACCAACACCTTAGGCAAGCGTCCGTTCGTTCCCACGATCAAGTTGTAGCCAAGGATGCCAAGATCGGCGACGATGGTAAACTTACCCTTACCGTTGTTCAACATTAGATACGGATACGCCTCGCCGACGCCAAGACTATTCACCCAAATATCGATGTCACCATCGCCGTCGACGTCCGCCGCTGTGGAGCCATGCGAAAAATCCTTTATGTTGGGAAGGTTCACAAGAGCCACGAGGTTGGACATTCGGCGTCAGAGGCATAGGGTAGCATGGGCAGAATCAGACCGGTTTTCAGGAATGGGTCGGTTCACTCTGCCGCAGGTTGGATAATTGGTTGGACAGCAGTTCCAGCAGGCCTGCAAATAACTCATGTCTTTAGATTCTTCCATTTGCAGGATTGACATCAGATCAAAAAATGGAAATTCCTATACCTTCAAGATAGTCAAGACTCTAACCCAGGATTCATACTCTTGTAGGTGTTTTCGAGTTGCCTTTAAAAGAATTGAGGGTTATAATCAGAGGATGGCGTGATCATGAGCAAACGCTATTACATCAAAGCGCGTGAAAATAATACGCCCGTTTCACGCGGGGACGGCACACATTGTTATACGGTGCAACCCTGGGTGTGGGCCCCATGACCTGCGAATTTGAATTTACACACTCTATTTTACACTACCGAGGAAAATCAGCCAGAAAATGAAAAAAATAAGGGACTTCACATGGAAGCAAGGGATGACGGTTCAGGAGTTAATGCAGCAATACCAAAGCCTTGGATATCAAAGCACAGAGTTGTCAAGAGTGAGTGAAGTATTTGTAAGAATGAAAAAAGATTCCGCCAAAATTTTTTTAACATTCACATCCAACATGGTTACTTCCGGATTAAGAGGATTCTTTGCGCAAGTTCTTAAAAAAGGCATGGCGGATGTCGTTGTTACGACTGTTGGAAGCATTGAAGAAGACATCATGAAAGCCATGGGGGAAACCTTTAAAGTGGGAGATTTTGAAGCCGATGACGTCGATCTGCATGAAAAAGGGAAAAACCGTGTGGGCAATATTCTTATTAACAATGAAAGCTATGGGAAGGTCGAAGCTATATTCCTTCCTATATTGAGAGAGTTATATAAAAAGAAACCAAGATGGGCCGTTTCAGAAATGCTTAAGGAGATTGGATTAGTGCTGGATGACGAACATTCTATCTTGGCAACGGCTGCAAAGTACAATATTCCTGTTTTTTGTCCGGCAATCACCGACAGCGCACTCGGTTTTCACCTATACCTTTTTCAGCGAAAACATCCGGATTTTATAATTGATGTGGTTAAAGATTTTGGGAATATATTATTTTCCGTATCATATGATGACAAAAAAGGCGTTATTGCTCTTGGCGGATCCATTTCAAAACATCATGCAATACTTTTTACGCTTCTTAATGGGGGCGCAGAATACGCCGCATATATTACAACAGCACACAAAACCTCTGGAAGTATGAGCGGAGCAAATACCAATGAAGCAAAATCCTGGGGTAAAGTAAAAGATTCGGCGGACATTGCAACCGCTATCGGCGACGTCACGATTCTCTTTCCATTGGCAATGATCAATGCAATGGAAGAATTACAGGCCGAAGGATTGCTTCGAGAAGAATAGACATGGCACACTTTGTATTATCAAGAAGAAAGGTAATTGAACAGTATCAAAGAATTCGAAAGATTTGCGATCGCGTAACATACAGCTCAAAAACAAATCCTGTTGTCAGTTCTATTCTTGAAGAAAATACCGATAGCTTTTTCAGCATTCACTTGGAAGACGAACTTGCCAACATTCAAGATATGTCGCACGTTCAGTTTCTGGCACAAGGATGGTCAAAAGAAGTTTTACAAGATTTGCTTTCTCAAGGAATTCGGTGGTTTGTTGTGGATAACGAAACCGATTTGGATACTTTGTTAACATCCATGGAAAAAAGAACCGAGAAAATAACTTTACTGCTCCGCCTGAAACTGAAAGAGCATACCATTCGGACAGAAAAACATTATGTTTTCGGAATGTACTCCGAGACAATTGCGAAAAGAATTCATGAGCTCAAAAAAGCGCCTTTTATCAATTCGTTAGGGATACATTTTCATCGAAAGACACAAAATATGAGTGAATGGAACATTTTGGGGGAATTAGAAGAGACATTCGATGAAGATTTTTTCCAAACGATTACTCTTATGAATATCGGCGGAGGGATGCCTGCTGCATATGCCAATACCAACATAAAGGTTTTTGATCATATTTTTAAAAAGATAGAAGCCCTGTATGCCTGGTGCCAAAAAAGAAACATTTCCATGGTCATTGAACCGGGACGTTATATCGCAGCACCCGCTGGAGAATTGCATACCGAGATCCTGAGCATTCACGAGGACACGATTATCGTTGATGCATCGGTATACAATGGCGATTTAGATGCACTGATCGTTCCGGTTAAATTACGGGTAAAAGGCGAGATTGATGATCAAGAAGCGCCCAAGCATTCAGCAGAAAAATATATTATAAAAGGGGTAACGCCCTGTTCTTTGGATATCTTCAGATATCGTGTGTTTTTGGAAGAAAAAAAGACAGGAGACACTTTGGTGTTTCAGAACGCCGGCGCATATAATTTTGCGTCAGATTTTTGCAGCCAAAAATCTCTGAAAGTAGTCATACGATGATACCGATGAAGCACCTTATGTTGTCACGGGAACACAGCCGGGGAAATCGTGCTTGATTTTTTCAGTGGTCCGAAACCACGTGCCGAGGCAAAACCGCCGGACCCCGAATGGGATTATGCCGCCTGGCCCACGCACCGAAAAATGCTTGCGGACCAGATCCGATGCACCCGCTTCCGTGAAGCACTGTTAAAAGTGGTGCCACGGGGCGGCACTGTTCTGGATGTAGGGGCGGGCACCGGCATACTGAGCATCTTTGCGGCCCAGGCAGGCGCCCGAAAAGTCTATGCGGTGGAAGAGACCTTAATAGCCTTGGAAGCGCGTGAACTGGTTGCCAGAAATGGTCTGGCCGACCGAATTGAAATTTTGCATTCCCCGATCGAGGAACTGGTTCCGCCCGAGAAGGTTGACGTCATCGTCTCGGAATGGCTTGGTGGCTTTGCAATTGATGAAAACATGCTGCCTCCGGTCCTGCTGGCACGCGATCGCTGGCTTAAGCCTGGAGGCGCCATGATACCAAATCGTGTGGATGTCTGGATGGCGCCGTGTTTTCTTCCAGGCTTTGAAAAAAAGCGGAGGTTCTGGCTGAGCAAACCATACGGTGTGGATATGGCTTTGGTGGCGGAAAGGATGTACCACGAGCTACTCTATGAGCAGCACGACCTTTTCCCGGAAAACTTGATGTCGGAGGCGGCGGTTTTATGGGCAATCGACACGTTGGGGGAAACGGTCCATCGATCCCGGAAACCCTTTAAAGCGAAGTCAATCTTCACTGCCCGGAGAAACGGAGAGATCAATGGGTTGGCTGCGTGGTTCTCAGCCGATCTAGGCGGCGGCGTGTTGATATCCACTGATCCGGATTCTCCTGCCAATCACTGGGGCCGGGTTTTCCTGCCGTTGCGCCGATCACTCGCGATGCAACGGGGAGATACGATCTCAGTGAACATAGCGTGCCATCCTTTTGGGCCGTTGGCGACTCGGTCCAAGTGGACCGTGATGGTTAAGCGAATACGGTCTTAACATGAAAGGCAAACCATTTCAGGGCAGGGTTTCAGGTTGGAATTATCAAAAAAAACCTTGACTACCAATTTTCTGTTTTATAATCTTCGTCTCAGCGATTATTGATCACCTTTCAAAGGAGGCTACTATGTCAATGGAACAGGTGAAAACCTTCATCGAGAAGATGAAGTCGGACGAAGCATTCAGCAAGCGCATCATGGCTATCGAGGATACTGATGAACGATTTCAAGCCATTCGGGAGGCGGGATTCGATTTTTCAAAGGAAGAGTTGGGGGAAGCCGGAAAGGAGATTGATGATACTGAACTTGAAGCCGTTTCCGGCGGGGCATGCGCAGGCAAGGGAGCATGCATGATGTTCGCATGCTTAATAACGGGTAAATATCATTCACGTTAGTATCGCTGGATGAAGCGGTTCGAGCAACGGGCGCAATTCGCATACACCCCTGAGTGCCGGAGATGATCCGTCCCGGCATTGACAGCGGGTCACCCTACTCTTGTTCAGCAAGATTTTCGAGAGGATTTTTTGCCTGTTCAGCACGGCTTTTTTCCGGCTGCACCATGCAATACCCTTTCTCCATTGACGGCGCTTTACCGGTTCCCAGGATGGCACTGCAAATCTGCTTTGTCTGCCAGGTCTCCAGATAGGCTTCAAGATACTTCCGGAGCGACTCCTTGAACGGCGAACAGTACTCAAGACCCGGCTCAACGAACTGCTGCGACCGCAGACGTTTGTTCACGCATCCCCCGCCGCAAATGGGAAAAACGTTGCACTCCAGACATTGGGCATCCTGATAGGGATCCGTCCCGATGGTGTAGCGTGCAACGAGCTCAGGGTTGGTGACGGCCGTATCCTCATGCACCGAGCCGATCACCATGTGTTCCTTGCCCACGTCCTCCCAACACTTGTACATCTCCCCTTTCGGGCCAATGACGTGGCCGTAATGACTCGTGGCGATGCAGATGTTTTGCACACCGCTTTCCGGGAAAAACCCGCCACGCGGAACAATCCCTTCGTCCTTGTACCCGTCTACCATTAACTCAGTCCACTCGCTTAGGCAGAGCCCGCATTGCCGGTCGTAGGAATGCTCAAGGAAGGTTTTCACATAGCCGGGGTAGACTTTCAGGTTTTCCCCCTTGTACCGCTCCAGAAGTTCCTTATGGATGGCAGCGTACTCCTGCCGGTTGCCCCTGTCGACGTTCACCCTCACGGAACATTTCCCCTTCCATGAAGAGGCCATCAGAAGATCGATGTTGCGAAAGATCCGCTCATAAGTCGGGCCTCCGTTTTTGAGTATCCGCCTTTGGTTGTGCGTCTTTTCACTGCCGTCGAGGGTAATTTGCACGGACGAGATCTTCAAATGGTTCAGCCGCTCGATTTTTCTCTCGTCGAGCAGATAACCGTTGGTCACAAGGATTGCATTGTCATAGTCGGGATACAGTTTCAGGAAACCGGCGGTCAGGTTTTCCATAACGTGGAAGGCCAGCAACGGTTCGCCCCCGTACCAGATCACATAGAGGTGTTTTGCTTCCTGATGCTTCCTGATGAATCCCATCAGCGCCTCTATGGTCTCGTCGCTCATGACCGTCGCATCGTCCTGGCTCTGCTCAAAACAATAAAGACAACCGAAGTTGCAGGCAAGCGTCGGACAGATGGTAAGCCCCACATACCCCGTGCTGAAACATGCCGCATTTCGCTGGTAGCGAAGCGTCATGAGTTTCACCTTTTCCGCTTCCTTCTGGGCAAGAAAGCCGTTTTCCTCGAGCATCTCGATAAATTCCCTGTCATGATCTGATGAGGATATGGGTTTCCCGTCACACAGGCATTTTGCTATCCTGTAATGACGCTCGTCCAGCTCAAGCATCACACCGGACAGGGCGTTATGGAGGAACCAGCCATAGCGTTTGGAACAAAACAGCGTATTGTAGCGTGACCAGAGTTTCATGGAAATAGGGAAAATAGTTCTGAAGTTTGACGTTATTTATAGGTAGCAAAAAATTTCTCAAAAAGCAAGCCGGCATAATCATCCATACCGCCAGCACCCCGGTTGGTGTAAATTCGTGAAAAAGGGTTGCGTAACTGATCGAACTCTGGTATCAAAAAACCTGTCATTTTAAGAAATCTCATAACATCAAATATTTACATACTTTTTTGTACTGGAAGCGCTCTGGGAAAGTCGGGCGCCAGGCCGTCCCGCAACCTCCGGCCCCCGGGAATGAACATGGATCTCATACCCTTGAAGTCCCATATCTCATGAGCCGTCTTTTCGAACCAAGTGCTGCGAATGGATTAATTCTCCTCATGGCCGCCATCTTTCTCACCGGGTGCGCGCCCGTGGGACCCGATTACCATCCCCCTGAGAAAACAGTCTCTTCCCAGTGGCAGACGCCGTTAAGAGGAGGACTTGCAGATGAACCTGCCGATCAGGCGGACCTTTCCCGATGGTGGCACCATCTGAACGACCCGCTGCTGTCAAAACTCATGGGCCAGGCCGTGGTGGGAAATCTGGACCTGAAAGAGGCCCGGGCGCGGGTTCGGGAAGCGCGGGCGCGCCGGGGCATTGCCGAAGCCGGGCTGTTTCCCTATCTGAACGCCTCCGGGGAGTTGACGCGCATCAAGGGGAGCAGAGAGACCGGTGCCGGTACTGAGCGAAACCTCCATGCCACAGGGTTTGACGCCGGGTGGGAGGTGGACATTTTCGGCGGCGTGCGCCGATCGGTGGAAGCCACGGATGCGGATCTGCAGGCCAGTCAGGCTTCCCTTCGAGACGTGCTGATTACCTTGACCGCCGAGGTGGGGCTCAATTATGTGGAAATGAGAACCTATCAGGCCCGTTTGACCACGGCGTCGGAGAACCTGAAAGAACAGGAAGCCATGCATGATCTCATTCGACAGCGTTTTGAGGCGGCGCTGAGCGACGCCCTTTCCCTGGAACAGTCCCGCTACAATGTGGAGAGCACACGTTCCCAGATCCCTTCGTTTCGCTCGGGACTGGAAGCCTCACAAAACCGGCTTGCAGTTCTTCTGGGAAAAGAACCCGGGCAACTTCGCAATGAGCTCACACCATTCGCGCCCATTCCCGTAACGCCTCTCCGGGTCGCCGTGGGGATACCGGCCAACTGCATTCGCAGACGGCCCGATGTGAGCCGCGCGGAACGGGAGCTGGCTGCCCGGACCGCCCGCATCGGTGTGGCCACGGCCGAACTCTATCCAAAATTTTCCCTTTTGGGTTCCATCGGGCTGGAGGCCCTGGACATCGGTGGTTTCGCCTCTTCAGACGGGTTAACGTACAGCATCGGGCCCAGGTTCTCATGGCGTCTCTTTCACGGGGGCGCCATCCGCCAGAACATTCAGGTCCAGACGGTTCTTCAGGAACAGGCGCTCATCCGATATGAATCCACCATCCTGGGCGCCCTGGAGGAAGTGGAAAACGCTTTGAGGGCCTACGCGGAGGAGCAGAACCGTCGAAAGGCCCTCAAGGCGGCAAGCCAGGCGGCGCAAAAGGCCGTGAGTCTGGCGGAAGAAAAATACCGGGCGGGCCTCATCGGCTTTTACGATGTTCTGGATGCACAGAGGTCGCTGCGTTCCTTCGAGGACCAGCTGGCCCTGAGCGAGGGCTCGGTCACGGCCAATCTGATCTCCCTTTACAAGGCACTGGGTGGCGGCTGGGAAGAAATATCGGAAGAAGACCGGGGCGGGTAGCTGCAGCCGAAAAAACCTTTTCATACCATCTGCCGCTTCGCCAACCGCTGAAACAGTCCCGGTTGTTTTATCAGCTCTTTGAAGGTTCCCGCCTGAACCACCTTTCCCGCGTCCAGCACATAGATCCGGTCGGCGTTCATAATGGTGGAGAGGCGGTGGGCGATGACAATCCTGGTGGCGTTGAGACGCTCCAGGCTGTCGGAAACATGGGCCTGGATTTCGTTGTCCAGGGCGCTGGTGGCTTCATCGAAGATGATGAGTTTCGGATTTCGTGCCAGGGCCCGGGCAATGAGAATTCGCTGCTGCTGCCCGCCCGAGACCGCGCCGTTATAGACGAGCGTGTGCATTCCCATGGGCATGGTTTCGATATCCCTGTCCAGCCCGGCTGAACGGGCCGCTTCCCATACTACGTCCGTTGACATTCCGGAGGCCCCCGCTATGTTCTCATATATGGAACCGTTGATCAGTCCACCCCCCTGAAGCACCACCCCGATCTGTTTGCGCAGGTCCCGGAGATTCACCGACGTGAGATCGATGCCGCCGAAAAATATGCCCCCAGTCTCCGGCGTTTCAAATCCCAGAAGCAAGCGCGCAATGGTGGATTTTCCGGCCCCTGACGGCCCCGCGATGGCAACAAATTCCCCCGAACGGGCGGTAATGGAAACATTTCTAAGTACAGCCGGCATGGGCCCGTCGACGTCTGCGGCATCGTCAGTGGCGGGTCCATACCGAAATGTGACATTTCGGATTTCCACATTCCCGTCAATCTCGCCCGCGGGTTCCCTGGTTTCCACGATCTCCGGCACCGCCTCCAGTATCGGCTTCATGCGCCTGTAGAGCGCAACGGCTGCAAGAAGGGCCGGCAAAACACCGGCAAACCCTGTAAACGCCACCAGCAGGGAGGAAAATGCGGCGGTAAAGGCGAGGTATTCCCCCACATTCAGCGTCGTACCCCGCCAGTGGGAACCGATGATCAGAAAGAATATGCCGGTCATGAGGGGGGGGAACAGGGCATTCAAGACCGCCATCACATTCATGTTGTCGATGGACCGGGATTCCCATCGTATTTTTTCGCCGAGTACGCCGGCCCACCGTATAAACGCACGATTCTCCGAAACGGCCATGCGAATTTTGGCAATGCCGGTCAACATCTGCAGGCCGATTCCACTCAGATCCCCCTCATATCGATACTGCTGTTGCTGGTTCTGAAAATTCCGGTATCCCACCCAGAACAGCAAACTGATAAAAACGAGGATCGCCAGCAGCCCGACTATGGTCATGGATCCACTGAAATAGAGCATCAGCGCCAGATTCGGAACGGCAAACAGCAGTGTCATGCACCCCATGGTTACGTGGTCCGCCAGATGCTCCCGCATGGCATCCACCCCCATGACCCGATTGGCCAGATCCCCGGCTGTGTAGCGGCTGAAAAAGCGTGACGGGAGATTGAAGAGGCGACCCCATACCGCAGCCTGAAGCTGAAAACTGGACCGTGTTTTAATGCGTATCATCAAAATGGATCGGGCCAATACCAGGAATGCGGCGGAGACGGCCGCACTGGATAAAATCACGCCTGCCTGAAACAACTGGACCATATCGGCTGCCGGAATCACGGTATTGAAGATAGTACTGGTGAGCCATGCGGGTGCCAACGCAATTACCCCGCCGATCATACCGATCAGAAAAACAGCTTTGAAATCTGTTTTGAGTCCCCTCATGGCAACAAAAATCATCTCTTTGAAAGAGACGCGATCCGACGGCAGAGGGATGTAGACAGTGACGGAATGAGGCTGCAGTTGTGCGGCCACAGACGGGGTGACTTTGATTTCCTCTCCATCCACCGGATCAAAGCAGATCCACCGGCCCCTAGCGTAAAAAAGGGCAACGGGGGTCTGGTCTTCCTGGCGAAAGGCAATGGACGGCATGCCCTCATGCCGCCACCAACCCTCATGGAGCCAAACCTTGCGGTGGTACAGATTGCACAACTCCAGAAGCCGGGTCGCATGGGAGATACTGTGAACCGGGTCCACAGCGTTAGCGAACTCAGGAAAGTTTACCGCCATGCCGCATTCCCGGGCGATGCGTTGAATCACCTTGTTCAGCAGCAGGGGCGATTCGGCACCCCTGGCAATATCCGGCACAGTGCGCCGTTTAAAAATCAAACGGCGCAGCTGTTGCCCGATACCTTTGATGGCGTTTTGTTCATAAGCCACCAGGTCTTTTTGCCGTCGCACGCGCCGTTGCCGTTGAAAGGCCGTCGCCACCAGTACCGCGCGCAGATACTGCCGGTATATGGATGCCGTCACTTCACCCACATCCGGGTCGTCCGCAAGCCGGGCCGTGGTGCGGCAGGTAACGGACACCGGGTCCTGACATTCAAACCACATTCGGGGCGACTGCGGAAACATGGATTCCGGGGCCAGCAGCATCTGTTCTTCGTCCCCGTTCAGGATACAGAATCCCTCTTTCACTTCCATCCACACGATTCCCTGTCCCGAACGGAATGAAACGCCTTTTTCAAACTGAAAGGACGCGCCCTTTTTCAGGTCGGAGCGGGTAATCACATGGGTTCCAGCCGGGGGCATGTTCAGGGCGAAAGGCGTAAGCAGTTTTCCCATGAACTGCTCATACCGGTCCCGGATCTCTTCATCCTCTCGAACCAAATCGATCCAGGGCGCCCGGATTTGAAGAATCTCGGCGCCGGTCTGGGGCATTACCAGAAGCCTGTAGGCAATGTCACCACTCTCCACGCTTACCCCGACAGGAAAGAGAAAGTCTCCTTCATCCAGTCCGGTAATAAACTCGAAGGCCCCCGTGGTTTGACCGGTTGTCTTGTGGAACCCCCCGACAAAGAGATTGACCGAACCGCTCACAATCCGGCGAACCCGATCATCGGACAAAAAGAACCCCTGCCCGCTTCCCACCGGTTCAGGGTTTACATGGGGTTCCGAGATCCGTTCCATATTCATTAACCCTTTTATCCTTCCGCCTGAATCATTCGCGCATAGGTCCCCGCCACATTCCGTATCAGTTCTTCATGCCGGCCCCGCTGCACCACCCGCCCGTTATCCAACACGATGATTTCATCGCAGTCCCGAATGGTACTGAGACGATGGGCCACAATCAGGCAGGCACACCCCCGCTGCCTTAAACGCTGGTCGATTTTTCGTTCGGTTTCCGGATCGAGCGCACTGGTAGCCTCGTCCAGAATCAGAACCGCCGGTTTGCCGCACAAAGCGCGGGCAATTTCCATACGCTGTCGCTGACCCCCGCTGAAATTGCCGCCCCCTTCGTCCATGACGGCGAAATAACCGCCTTTCCGGCTGGCGATATCCTCGTGAATCCGAGCATCCCGACAGGCCCGTATGATATCCTCCTCCGCCATCATGGGGTTCCACATGGAGAGGTTATCCCGCAGGGTATCCCGAAAGAGGGTGATCTGCTGGTCCACGATGGCAATGAACCGTTCCAGCTTTCTGCGGGGCCAGCGGGAAATGGGCCTGCCGTCATACAGCACCTCCCCGGACCAGGGCTGATACAGCCCCGCCGCGATTTTGGCCACCGTGGATTTTCCCGAACCGCTTGCTCCCACCACGGCCACCTGTGAACCGGGACGTAGGTGAAGGGAAAAATCCGATACCACCGGCGGCGCCACCGGACTATAACCAAAGGTCACATCCCTGAGCTCCAGCTCACCGCGAATGTCAAAGACAGATGCGGTTTCGCGGGTCTCGAATTCGCCTGCGTACTGAGGGTCCAGTTCATAATGGTCCACATCATCCAGTTTATCCAAAGCCCCTTTGGCTTCCTGTATCTGGGCGCCCAGCTGGGTAATCTGGGTAACAGGCACCAGAAAGGCCGCCATGAGAATCTGGAAAGCCACGAGCATACCGGGCGTCATCTCCCCGTGAATAACACGCCACGCACCATAGAGAAGGATGACGGCATTGTTCAAAGCACCGAGAAGCACGGGAAGGGTAGACAGATAAACGGTGGAAACGGACATTCGCTGTTCCGCATTGGTGTAACGGGCCTGCTGCCCGGCCCACCTGTTGAAGTAATCGAACTCCCCGGCCGATGCCTTGAGGGTGTCAATGAGCTGAATGCCTGCCATGGCAATCCCCATGAGTTTGCCTTTTTCCTGGATGAGCGTCTGGTTCAACACTTTCCGGAAATGGGCCACCAGGACCAGCACCATCAGATTGACAGCTGCGATGGCCATGCCCGTAAGTGCCAGCATGACGTCGTATGAAAAAAGGAGGGCGCCGTAAAAGACCAGCATGAACAGGCTGGCCAGGGCGCTCCCCACCTGACCGCTGATCATGTCTGCCAACTGATTGTTCAGGGTGATCCGGTATTGAATTTCCCCTGGGGTTCGCTGCATGTGAAACAACATGGGGAGACGAAGCAGACGTGTGAACATCCGGGAAGTGTTCATGGTCAGAAAACCGATGGCAAGTGAGCGGATGGCCAGCCGCTGAAACCAGGTGAGCAGCAGTGTCACCATGATGGCGCCCCCCAGCGCCATGAGGAGCGGGGCCAACCAGTTTGGACTGGGACCCAGCACTTCGTCCACAAAGACACGGGATAGGCAGGGAATCACCATGCCGGGGAGCGCCAGCAGTACGCTGCAAAGCACGATGAAGGCAATAGCGCTTTTCATGGAGGCCGCCCGACGATGTACTGCAGCCAGAAGCGACGGCGCATGCCCGCTCCGCCGAAAACCTTCTCCAGGACGAACCTGCAGTGCCACACCGGTGTAGGAGGTATTCATTTCGGAAAGGGTCACGCGGCGGGGTCCCGTTCCGGGATCGTTCAAATAGAAGGTATCCCCTTTTTGGCCTTCCAGTACGACAAAATGGTTGAACTCCCAGAACAGAATCAGGGGCATCGGCTCTGTTTGCAGTTCGTGGATTTCCAGCCGCAGGCCCCGAGCCTCGCATCCGTAATGTCGTGCGGCCTCCAGCATGTGGACGGCGCTGCTCCCGTCCCGCGAAACCCCGCAGTCAACCCGCAGCTGTTCGAGGGGAACATACCTCCCGAAGTGCGCCAGGACCATGGCGAGGCATGCGGCACCGCATTCGGTCGCCTCCATCTGCAAAATCGTCGGAACGTGTACCCGGTGTCTGCCCGCCATTGCTCCGCTCACCCCTGGGACTCCGTTGATGACCCCGTGCGGGGCGCCGTATAACCCAGGAAAGTCTTGCGGACATAGGGGAGAACATAGGATATGGGCGCCCGCTCTTCCACAATCACCTCAATGGTGCAGAGCCTGCCGGTGGTAATGTGAATCCGTTCCGGGACTTTCCCCGTCCATTTGGTGCCGGTGGGGTCTTTGGGATCGTCAACCAGCCTGATCCGGACCGTACCCATGGCCTGGTTTTTCGTGAGTGTCTTTGCCAGATCTTCATTCTTGTACCAGTTGAGCAGTTGCGCCATGGTCGCCGGGTAAAGCCCCACTTTTTCCACCACACCAAGCATATAGCCGATACGATAGGGCTCCGTGTCAGAGGGTGAAATATGGACCGTCTGTCCCGCCTCGATGGTTTGACTTTGTGTGGCGGGAACGACGGCATTCACAAAAAGGGTGTCGCCCACGGGCCGCTGCAGAGTACAGACGGCCTCACCGCCGACCACATGGTCCCCGACGCTCTTATGGACATTGACAATGGTTCCTTCCGAATGGCTGACGATCTGTTTGCGCTGAATCAGTTGCGCCATTCTGAAGGCCAGATCCTGTTGCGCTTCCTGTATTTCCCTTCCTTTTTGCCAGAATTCCCGAATAAATACATGCTCATAGTCCAGCTTTCCCATTTTGTAGTTCGCGGTTTCCTGGCGCTGTCGGATCAGGCTGACGGCGGTATTCAACATATTCTGAAGCACGGTTACGGTTTCCGACTCCGTCACCAGACCGCGGCTGCGAAAGGTCTGATACTTCTTGTTGAGACCGATCAGCTCATTCAGGAGGCGATCCAGGTCTTTCATGATCTCATCGCTGTCAGCCAGGATGCGCGATGTAAAGGCAGTGCGTTCTTCCACATGCCGGTCCGTCAGTTTGTGCAGTTGATCCACGTCCTCCCGCAAGTACTTCAGACGCGACTGACACTGGTCAAGCTCCAACTGCTCCAAAGGCAGAGAGAGCACCGCCAGAATATCGCCTTCATTTATCCGCATCCCTTCCGAAATGTCCACAATGTGGACGATCCCGTCCGACAGGCTGACGACATTACGAAATTCGCCGCTGTGAACGAGCATGCCGGACCCGTACACTTTGGTGGATATCCGGCCATACCATCCCCACAGGGCCGCCACACACAACACAAAACAGATGGCCGACACGCTGATCCACCATCGGGGCGCAATCAGCCGCATCTTTTCTTCCAGGGGCCCGGTCCCGGACTGGGTTTCCAGCGCCTCTTTTCGAAAAAGACCGGTATTTAATGGGTTCGCGGGCATTTTAAGGTCTGCTTCGGCATTTTAAGGTCTGCTTCGGCATTTTGAACCTTCCTCTTTGTCTTCCTTGTCCTTCATCTCCGGTAATATGACCCGGTATCCTTTGGCCTCAGGTTTTGCCTTTCCCGGAGTGAGCACGACAGTGCAGACCTCCTTACTGCGCATGGCGTCAATGTAGGCTTCCAGATATTCCCTCAAGTGCTCCTTGAGATGGGAGCAAAAGAGCAGTCCTTTTGCTCCGTACAGTCTGCTGCGCAAGCGGTAGTTTACGCAGCCGCCTCCGCAGATGGGGAGGACCTCGCAACTTCGGCACTCCGGATGGTGTAGGCGTCCATGCCGGTGGCGTACCGGGCCCGGAGCACGAGATTGGTGATGGGGTCATCCTCGTGAATGTTGCCAACAACCATCTCTATCTTGCCCACATCCTCCGCGCATTTGTAGAGTTCGCCTTCAGGTCCGATCACAAATCCATTATGCCTGGTGGCAATGCACATTCCGCCTGTGGGACCTTGAGGGTAAAGGCCGCCGAGCGGGGGCACGGAGTCCTTGCGGCACATTTCCAGATTGAAGTCGGACCATTCGCCAATATCCAGGCAGGCCCAGTGGCTGTAGGAATGCCCCTGGGCGGCATCCACGTGGCCGGGGACCACGGAAAGATTCGTGTCCTTGAACTGTTCCAACAGGCTGGCGCGCAGGTCAAGATAATTCCGGATATTATGCCTGTCCACGTTGACCCGAATATGGCACCGTCCGGCGTAGTCGGAGTTCATCAGGTTGGTAATATTTTCCAGGATGCGATCAAAGGTGGGGCCGCCTCCGGCCAGAAACCGCCGGGAGTCGTGGACCTCGCGCGGTCCGTCCAGAGGGACCTGGATGTCGGCGATTTTCAGGTCATTGAGCCTGGCGATCTTGTCCTTGTACAGCAGATACCCGTTGGTGATCAGTCCGACATTATCAAAGTTGAGATCCAGGGCCTTGAATTTCTCTGTCAGTTCGCAGATGGCCTCAAAGGCCAGCAAAGGCTCACCGCCGTACCAACCGGCATTAAAGTTTTTGATGTTTTTGTACTGCTTGATCCAGTCAACAAGGCGTTCCTGCGTCTTTTGGCTCATGGTTTTAACGTCCGCCTGGCTGGACTCAAAACAGTAGGGACAGCGAAAGTTGCAGCGCAGGGTGGGACAGATGGTCAGCACCAGGTTTGAAGAATCAAAACAGGCCGCCTGGCGCTGATACTGCTGGACAAGAAGCTGTCCCTCCTCTTCGCCGGGCTCGACCAGGACCAGCTTTTCGCACAACAGATCATTAAAGTCACGGTCATTCAACACGATTGAGCTATTGTCTTTGCCCCTGTCCAGGACTTTGAGCATCTCGTAATGGGGCTCATCCAGCTCGATTAGCGTGTTGGACAGGGCGTTATAGACAAACGAGCCGAATCGATTAGACCGAAAGAGCTTATTGTAGCGGGACCAGTTGATAATGAATCCTTCTTGTATAGGATATTGAAATAATATTTTAAGGACGATACACCAGGGTCCGGGTTTATGTTCTCATGTAGCTACACATCAAAGACTTTCCCGTCCGGCAGCACGGTGCGGCCTTTGGCTGCATTGGGCCTTAGAACAGGTCTGGGCGGCGATTGAATACGTTTAAACTGCAAATGATGTGTCATATTTTTTGGCCCAAATCAATTTTCAAAAAATATTGTTTTCTCGAATGGATACTGCTGCAATCCAGCAAGCAATTAAGCATATCTGGATATCGCTTCGTTTGTAACGTTATCCGTTCGAATATACGGCTTCATGTCGATTCAGGGCTGATTCCTAGGTATTGTGCTGTGCGTCTTACCAACACCCTCAGATTCAAGTTTTCGTGCATGATACTTGAATATCACGGTCG
>Ga0233437_1004420_pt1 | contig 16615 bp, 14 predicted proteins | sample SI_122_August201_FD_182714 | JGI IMG/M metagenome (GOLD analysis project Ga0233437, IMG submission 182714) | Seawater microbial communities from Saanich Inlet, British Columbia, Canada - SI_122_August2016_200_MG | ecosystem: Environmental > Aquatic > Marine > Inlet | place: Canada: British... | reverse complement strand
AAAATAGAGATAAGAAAGCTAAAATATTAATTGTTGATGATGAAAGAGATACTAGAGATATTTTCAGCAGACATCTAATAGATGAATATCATATTGATACTGCTGACTCCGCTCATGCAGCATTAGAGAAGCTGAAAAATAATTCTTATCAGATTGCACTTAGCGACCTTGTAATGCCAGGTGAAGATGGCCTAAGTTTGCTTAAGAATATTAAGAGTAATTGGCCGGAAATTGCAGTTATGGTAATAAGTGGGAAAGCATCCATTGAAATGGCAGTTGAAGCGATGAAACTGGGAGCTGATGAGTTTATTGAAAAACCTGTTGAAGATCTTGATCTTCTTAAACTAAAAATTGAAAAATTACTTAGAGCCAAATGGCAAACTGATGAGATAAAAAGATTAAGAACAATATTAGATAACGAATTTGATAGAACCCATATTGTTGGGAACAGCCTCGCTATACAGAAGATCATGGAAAAAGTTAAGAAGATCGCACCGCTGGATACAACCATTCTAATTTCAGGTGAAACAGGTGTAGGTAAAGAGCTTATTGCTGACTTGATATATAGAAACAGCAGCAGAAGTAATAAGAAGTTCGTAGCTATAAACTGTGGGAGTTTACCTGAAAGTCTTTTAGAGAGTACTCTATTTGGTCATAAAAAAGGTTCCTTTACAAGTGCAATAAAAGACAAAATCGGCTATTTTCAGGAAGCAGACGGAGGTACACTCTTCTTAGATGAGATAACCGAAACCAGCCTTGAGTTCCAAGTAAAACTTTTAAGAGCCTTAGAAAAAGGAGTGATTCGACAAGTTGGTGGGGAAAATGATGTGTCTGTTGATGTTAGAATTATTGCAGCTACAAACAAAAAGATGGAAGATGAAATTGCAAGTGGGAAACTTCGTGAAGACCTTTACTACAGATTGAATGTGATAAATTTAAATATTCCCCCTCTACGGGAAAGAGTCGAGGACATTAAACTTCTGGTAAGCAAATTCATTTCCGAATTTTCCCAAAAATACAAAAAACAGGAACTTAAGATTTCTCATGCAGCACTTTCAATACTGTTAAATCAGCAGTGGAAAGGGAATATCCGTGAACTTAAGAATACTATTGAACACTCTGTTGCACTTGCTTCGCATGATACGATAATCCCTGAAGACCTACCTGACCATATTTATAAGGAAGATACTAAAGAGATCGATCCTTCATCTTCTCAATTTTTAGGTCTGCCCTACCCTGAAGCAAAAAGAAAATTTGAGATGAGCTATATAGAAAATTTAATGGATCAATTCAAAGGTGATGTAACAAAAGTTTCAAAGATATCAAATATTAAAAGACAAAATCTTTATGAGAAGTTTAAACGCTATGAAATTAATCCAGATAATTTTAGACATTGAATGATAAACATTAACTACGAACAATATATTAGGAAAGGAGAATGGGAACTCAGCAAATACTGCTAAATGTATAACTGTAATTATGGTAGGAATTGCAATATTTAAAGCTCATACTATTAATTCAAATCGGCAAGCTGTTTTGTCTGATTTAAATTTAATGTCGACCTCATAATTACTTGTTTCAAAACTTCTACAACTCAGGGTAGTTGTGTTTATGTTTTAAAAAAATTATATGTACCTTGGTTATCAATATTATTCCACCGATGATTCTTTAGTTGCAACAAATGGAAGTTTTCTCTTCTCTTATGGATTATATGGTGTACAGGTTTTTGGAACTGAATTGGAAGTGATAGAGACAATCTTGTTAAAGCAACTATAATAGTTCATTCAAATATTAGAAAGTTTATTAAATCAATTAAACGCAGTGATTTAGATCTATTCAACATATTACTATAAACTCTGCAAGACTTATATCATTATTGATTTGATTTAACATTTGCTAAAAATATATCTTTCTGAATGAAATGAAATTAAATTGACATAAAATGATATAATCAGCTAAATAACTTTTAATAAATATTCTATTTATTTATTATTGTGAGGAATTAAATTTATGAAAACAATCATTCTTTGTGGAGGTCAGGGTACCAGGTTAAAAGAGGAAACTGAATACAAGCCAAAACCAATGGTAAAGATCGGTGGAAAACCAATTCTCTGGCATATCATGAAAATTTATTCTCAGTATGGGTATAATGAATTCGTTATAGCACTTGGCTTTAAGGGAAATATTATTAGAGATTATTTTCTTAATTATAAATATTATAATAATGATTTTACTATGACAATTGGTAAATGTGATAACATAATTGTACATGATAAAGTTGAAGAGGAAAATTGGAAAATAACTTTAGTTGAGACCGGAGAGAAAACAATGACCGGTGCAAGAATTAAGAAATGTGAAAAATATATTGAAGAAAATAATTTTATGCTTTCATACGGAGATGGTCTCGCTGATATTAATATTGAAGATTTGGTTGAATACCATATTGAAAAAGATAAAATTGGAACAATAACAGGAGTAAATCCTCCCAGTAGATTTGGGGAATTAGTAATTGAGAATAGTAAGGTCATTGAATTTAAAGAAAAACCAAAACTAGAAAGTAAAAACGGTGAGATAAATGGTGGTTTTATGATATTTAAGAAAGAATTCTTCAATTATCTTACGGATGACGCTAATTGTATTTTAGAGCATGCCCCATTAGAAAATCTTGCAAACAATCGGGAATTGATGGTATATCATCATCATAGCTTTTGGCAAAGCATGGATACATATCGTGATTACTTATTATTAAATGATATGTATAATAAGGGAAACACTCCTTGGATAAACCGGAAATAGAATTGAATGATCTAAAAAATATATTTTATAAAAAAACTGTATTAATAACAGGACATACAGGATTTAAAGGTTCGTGGTTATCTATCTGGCTGAAAGAATTGGGAGCTACTGTAATTGGATACGCATTAGAGCCTTATACAGTAAATGATAATTTTGTTGTAACTGGATTAAAGAATGAAATGATTCATAATATTGGCGATATAAGAGACTTTGATAAACTTGAAAATATTTTTAACATGTACCAACCTGAAATTGTCTTTCATCTTGCTGCCCAACCAATTGTTAGAGAATCCTACAATAATCCAAAAGATACTTTTGACATAAATATTATGGGTACTGTTAATGTACTAGAATGTTGTCGTAATTCAAATTCAGTACAAATAATTATTAATGTTACATCTGATAAATGTTATAAAAATAATGAATGGATCTGGGGTTATAGGGAGAGTGATCCAATGGGTGGATATGATCCATACAGTTCTAGTAAGGGGTGTTCTGAGTTAGTAACCTCAGCATATAGAAATGCATTTTTAAATCCAACGAAGTATGGAGACCATGGAAAATGTTTGGCTTCAGTTAGAGCTGGAAATGTAATTGGAGGAGGTGATTGGCAAAAGGACAGATTGATCCCTGATTGTATTAGAGCATTGGAGAATAATGAATCTATTGAAATCAGAAATCCAAATGCAACTAGACCTTGGCAACATGTATTGGAAGCTCTATCGGGATATATTAACCTGTCTACCAAAATGCTAGATGAACCTGACAAATTCTCTGGTGCTTGGAATTTTGGTCCAAATTACAATTCAGTTATCTCAAGTAGCAAAATAGCAGATATGATTATTAATAATTGGGGTAGTGGAAAATGGATAGATACTTCAAGTAGTGATGAACCTTATGAAACAAATTATTTATCTCTTGATATTAGTAAAGCAAGAAATTTGCTTAATTGGAAACCAAAATGGGATATTGAAAGATGTATTGAGCATACTGTGAATTGGTATAAAAGTTACAAAAATCATAATATGTTTGAATTTTGTGTAAATCAAATTAAATTATTTCATGAATTAAATTACTAAACTAGGAGACATAATGCACGATTTTCAAAACAAAATTTCAGAAATATTTTATCGTTATAAGTGTAAAAATAAATATGATGAATTACATAGTATTCCAATTTTTAATTCTGTTAATAATATCTACGCATATTTAGTTCCTTTAACATTCCAGTATAATATTGTCTCTCCTAAATGGATTTCACTATTTAGTAAATGGAGAGATGAAAATCAGATTGGATTTGCTAATAGTTTTAGAATTACTGATGAAAGAACCGAATACTGGGTTAATAACTTACTCCTAAATAGAAAGGACAGAATATTATTCATGATAAAAGATCTCCAAAATTTAGAGATAGGACATTTAGGATTTTCCAGTTTTAATTTTCATGAAAAAAACTGCGAAATAGATAATGTTATAAGAGGAGTAAAAGGAGTATATCCTGGAATAATGAAACAGGCAATCGAATCATTAATAATCTGGGGGAAAGATAAACTAGGGCTAAAAAAAATATCATTAAAAGTTCTTGAAGATAACACTCATGCTGTAGATTTCTATAAAAAATTAAACTTCAATGAGATAAAGAGAATTCCTCTATACAAGATAGAAGATAAAACAGAAGTAAAGTGGATTGAATTACCTGAAAAATCACACCTTAATCCAGATCGATATTATTCTTATATGGAATTAGATGAAGCTAATATTAAAAAAAGGTGAATTTATGTGGGAAAAAATGATTTTAACTGCAGGACCCTCAATAAGTACTAAAGAAATTAATTATGTAACCGATGCAGTTACACATGGATGGAATGAACACTGGAATGATTATATCATCAGATTCGAAAAAAAATTCTCAGAATATATAGGCGTGAAACATGCTTTAACAACATCAAGTTGCACTGGTGCATTGCACTTAGCGTTAGCAGCATTGGATTTAAAAAAAGGTGATGAAGTTATTGTTCCAGACCTATCATGGATAGCAACAGCAAGTGTTGTAAGATATGTTAATGCCGAACCAGTTTTTGCAGATGTACGAAGAGATTCTTGGTGTATCGATCCTGAGAGTATTATTACAAGAATAACACCAAGAACAAAAGCAATTATACCTGTACACTTATATGGACAACCAGCAAATATGCCCGAGATTATTCAAATTGCTGACAAATATGGTTTGAAAGTAATTGAAGATGCTGCTCCATCAATAGGAGCGGAGTTGCTTGACAAAAGAACTGGAAGCTGGGGAGATATTGCAGGTTTCAGTTTTCAAGGTGCAAAATTATTGGTTACAGGTGAAGGCGGAATGCTTGTTACAAATGATACAAAACTCTTTAATAAGATGAAACATTTTGCAGAACATGGTCGTTCTTCACAAGGTTTTACAATTAGCGATATTGGCTTCAAATATAAAATGTCCAACATTCAAGCCGCACTTGGGTTAGCACAATTAGAAAGAATTGAGGAATTAATTAAAAAAAAGATTACAATTTATAACTGGTACAAAACTAGATTAGCAAATATCAATGGATTGTCTATGAATAAGCAAAATGATGCTAATCAACGTTCGATATATTGGATGTCATCAATTATTTTGGACAAAGATTTTGGAATCTCCCGAAATGAAATTATGACACTTCTAAAAAAGAAAAATATAGATACGAGACCAACTTTCCCAAAAATTAGTAGCTTCAATATGTTTAAAGAGTATGATAATCCAATCTCTGAGCATATCTCCTTGAATGGAATTAATTTACCAAGTGGACATGATAGGACAGAGGAAGAGATTGATTATGTATGTGAAACATTAAAAACTATACTACATATTTAGAGATTATGAATAGAAGTAACTATGATTTAAAAAAGTTAACAAAATTTTCATTAGAAGTTAGAAAAAAAACTATGGAAATGATCTACCATGCAAATGCTTCGCATATAGGTAGTGCTTTTTCAATGGTGGAGCTTTTAACCGTCTTATACAATTGTTTTATTAATATTTCTAGTAAACATCCAGCAGATCCTAAGCGTGACAGATTTCTCCTATCAAAAGGGCATGCATGTACTTCTCTCTATTCAACTTTAGCAATACTCGATTTTTTTGATCTAGATATTCTCAGATCATATGGCTCTGATAATAGTATTCTAATGTCACACGTCAGTTCAGAAGTGCCGGGTGTAGAATTCTCAACAGGTTCCTTGGGACACGCTTTACCTGTTAGCTTAGGAATCGCACTTGCTGCAAAAAAAAAATCATGCAATTGGAAAACTATAGTTTTAATGAGTGATGGTGAGTTAAATGAAGGGTCAAACTGGGAAGCATTCCTAATGGCTCCTCAAATGAAACTCAATAATTTAATTGTAATTATTGATAATAATAAAATGCAAGCTTTAGGCAACACAGATAATATTATCAATTTAGAACCTTTAGAATTAAAATTTCATAATTTTGGTTGGCAAACAAGTAGAGTTAACGGTCATAACTTATCTGAAATTTATAATTCACTATTGGAATTTGAGAATTCAAGTATTTGCAAACCAAAAATTTTAATTGCGGATACGATAAAAGGTAAAGGGATAAGCTTCATGGAAAACAGTCTGCTTTGGCATTATCATTCTCCAGATGCCAATGAATATGAAAAAGCCATGAAGGAATTAATGAATGCGTAACATATTTATCAAAGAACTAATATCAGAAGCAAAGCGAAATGAAAAGATATTTTTATTGGTTGGAGATATTGGCTATTCGGTCAGGAGTATCGGTCTATGTTTCCTGATAGATTCCTAAATTGTGGTGTAGCTGAACAAAATATGACCGGAATTGCTGCTGGTTTAGCTTTAGAGGGCTACAAAGTCTTCACTTATTCAATAGCAAATTTTAATACATTTCGTTGTATAGAGCAAATCAGGAATGATGTTTGTTATAATAATTTAGATGTTACAATTGTTAGTGTGGGAGGTGGTTTTAGCTATGGAAATCTTGGTTACTCTCATCATGCTGTTCAGGATATTGGCTTAATGGCACTAATGCCAAACATATCTTTATTACTTCCAGGAAATTCTATGCAGGTTAAATATTGTACTAATTATTCTTTCGAATTCAGTAATCCAAAATACCTGAGATTAGGCAAAACTGGTGACCAATTGAATAGCGAATTATTGGAAAAATGTGCCGTAGTTAACACAGTTTATCGAGGAGTAAATAACAATACTGCAATATTATCTACTAGCAACATATTATCTGTAGCCTCAAAGGTTAAAAAAAAACTTAATAAAATTAATTCTGATATTGATCTTTATTCAGTATCAATTATTGATAAAAATTTCAATGAGGCAATTAACCGTATTTGTTTGAAATATGAGTATGTTTTTACGATCGAAGAACATCTTGATACATTAGGTTTTGGTTCTCTTGTTCAAAAAGCATTGGAACTTACATCAATAAAAGTGATAACTTTAGGATTGGATAATAGCACTTATAAAAAAGTAGGGGGCCAGAATTACCTCAGGAATTTATCTGGATTAGACCCTTATACGATTGCAAATAAAATTCTATCATATAAAAAGAAATTTAATTAAGAAGGTTTATTCGATATGAAGTCAAATAAATTAAAAAAAAAGATAATTGAACTGGTAAAAGAGTATTACAAAGCAAAATTTTTAAATTCTAATGAATTTTTTCCAGGAAAATCTAAAATTAATTATGCTGGAAGAGTTTTTGATGAAAAGGAATTAGTAAATCTTGTTGAATCATCCCTGGATTTCTGGTTAACTGAAGGTAGGTTTACAAAAGAATTTGAGGAAAAGATAAAAAAATATTTAGGCATAAAAGAGGCAATTTTAACAAATTCAGGATCATCCGCAAATCTATTAGCCATAAGTGCTTTAACATCACCTAAACTTAAAGAGAGACGTCTTTTTCCTAATGATAAAATAATTACTGTAGCTTCTGGATTCCCAACCACAGTTGCTCCAATTGTTCAGAATGGATTAATCCCTGTTTTCATAGATGTGAATATTGGGGATTATAACATAATCTCTGAGAGAATAAAACAGGCAATTACACCAAAAACTAAGGCAATATTCCTAGCACATACATTAGGGAATCCTTTTGATATTAACACAATTCTTGATATTGTTAAAGAGCACAATTTGTGGTTAATTGAAGATAACTGTGATGCATTAGGAAGTAAATATAATGACCAATTAACTGGTACTTTTGGTCATATAGCTACACTCTCATTTTATCCTGCGCATCATATTACAACCGGCGAAGGTGGTTGTGTAGTAACAAATAACAAGATGTTAGCTGAAATTATTCGCTCGTTTAGAGATTGGGGCAGAGATTGTTTTTGTAAAGGCGGGGAGAATGATACATGTGGCAACAGATTTTCTCAGCAATTTGGTACACTTCCAATTGGATATGATCATAAATATGTTTATTCTCATATTGGTTATAATTTAAAAATGACTGAAATGCAAGCATCTATTGGTTCAGCGCAAATTGATAAAATTGCTTCATTCACTAGAAGCAGAAATAAAAATTATAAAAAATTATATGACGGATTAAAAGGTTTTAATAAATATCTAATTTTACCTGAATCTACCTTACACAGTAAACCATCATGGTTTTGTTTTATTATTACTATTAAGAAGAATCCGAAATTTACAAGGGATAATTTAACATCATTTCTGAATCAAAATCTGATAGAAACGCGAAATCTTTTCACTGGTAACATTTTACGTCAACCCGCTTTCATAGATATTGAATATGAAGTAATTGGGGATCTTAATAATACGGACTACATTATGAACAATACGTTTTTTATTGGTGTCTATCCAGAACTAACACCAAATATGATAAATTATATAATTAATAAATTTTCAGAGTTTTTTAAAAATCATATTAAATAGGAAAACTAAATGAATAAAAAATTTATAAGTGTTTTTACTCCTGTCTATAATGAAGAGGAGAATATCTTAGCTATTTACAATGCAGTAAAAACTGTGATGACACATATAGGTAAAAGCTATGATTATGAACATGTATTTTCAGATAATGCAAGTAATGATAACTCATTACTTATGTTAAAAGAGATATGTTCAGATGATAAAAGGGTAAAAGTGATTTCACTATCTAAGAATTTTGGAGTTACAAAATCTACATTGAATGGTCTATTCAGATGTGAAGGTGAAGCCATAATACAAATTGATGCTGATCTACAAGATCCTCCAAAACTGATTATAGATTTTCTTAAGAAATGGGAAGAAGGATATAGTGTTGTTTATGGCATTAGAGATGATAGGGACGAAAATTGGTTCATGAAAACATTAAGAAAAATATTTTATCGAGTAGCAAACAAACTTTCTAATGAAAATCTAATTCCTGACGTTGGTGAATTTAGGTTAATTGATAAAAAAATACTCATGGAGCTAAAAAAGATTGAAGACAGCAATCCATACTTAAGAGGAATTATCGCCAATATTGGTTTTGATCAAATTGGAATACCTTATTATAGAGAAAAAAGAAATAGTGGTAAAACTTCAACAAATTTATTCACTTTATTTGATTATGGAATTAATGGGATCATTAGTCATTCAACAATTCTGTTAAGGCTCTCAACCATAGTAGGTTTAATTCTCTCTTCAATAAGTTTCATTCTAATAATTTTAAATATATTATTGAAGCTTATTCTACAACAATCTCCCCCAGGGTTAACCTCATTAATGATTTTCATTCTTTTCTTTGCGGGAATACAAATGATCTTTTTGGGGATTATTGGAGAGTATGTTTCTAAGATATTCATCCAAAGCATTTCAAGACCTTTGGTTATTGAAAAAGAAATAATTAATTTTGAAACAGCAGAAAACTAGAAAAACTAACTGGATTGCTTCAGTTTCATTAAAATATAGGTTCCTAAGATTTATTTTTGTTGGATTTTTAAATACTCTTTTTGGTTATAGTATTTTTGCACTCTTTATACTAATAAAAATTGAATATCATGTTGCATTAACGCTTTCTACTATTTTTGGAATTCTCTTCAATTTTAAAACCACTAGTTTTTTTGTATTTAAAACAAAGAATAATAAACTAATTTTTTCATTTATTATGGTTTACTTTATTGTATATTTATTGAACCAGATAGTTTTGACATTTACTGTAAATTTAGGTTTACATGAATTAATTAGTCAAGCTTTAGCATTACCATTTATGTCAATTATTGCCTATTATTTACATAGTAAATTTGTTTTCACAAAATAAAATTTCCATATACTTCCAAGAAAACAACTAGAAAAATTAACTTTCAATAACTTTTTCAGGAGGCTGGTTAATCCAAAATTATTCTGAAATATGATAATTTATATCCGTCTTCTTCAACGAATAATTCATCACTTGTATCAATATTAAATTTCATAAGATTCCTATCGCTTTTTAGGTTGGAAATCCATGGAAGATTTATATAATAGATTCTTGAAGCATCAGGAGTTTGTCCATTAGAGATAAGTTTATTAATATCACTTATAGTACTTACGTTGGGAATAATAAAATCATTGCTTCTAAAAGTTCGTTTCTTTGAATTAATATCGTATTTTGAAAAAAGAAAAAAATTACCATCCTCATTGTGAGTAATCAAAAAATCCGTACCCTCATCATTCAACTTTAAATACAGTTTATCAACAAGCTTATTTATTATTGTATATTGAGTATTATATACTAATTGATCTCTTCCTCCAATTCCCATACCTTCATTTGTAATTGATGTCATTTTGTATAAATGTTTATTACCAAATTTAAACGTTCCATATATCCAACTCGAAATTGGATCAAATGAAATAAAATTCTGAATAGTAAACAATAGGATTACAAAAAAAAGAATTGATATTGTAATTATTCGACGATTCTTGAAAAAACGCACAATAGAATAGTAGAAAAAAAAAGTAGTGAAGAATATTGAAGGCAAAATATAGCGAGGATTGGTGAAGGTTTGGTATTTAGAGTAAATTAATAATAATAAAATAAATTGAAATATCATTAGAAACAAATATACATTTTTCTCAGTTAAGACTGAGTGTTTTTGTTTCTCTACTTTTCTAACAAACAGAAAATATATTGCAAATGCTAAAATAAAAAGTGAAGGAACCCATTGATAGTTTAATATGAAGATTTGTACGAACCTAGCTCTAACTAAATTAAAATTAAAAATTAAACTATTTAAAGCATTTTTATCTGAATCAATCCAGCCTTCTTTCCAAAAGGCACCTTCCATAAGATACTTGCGTATATTGTATAAACATATTGAAGCTATTGGAATTAACAAAACCAGAATGGCTCTTCTAATTCTAAATTTTAATGGATATTTGGAAAAGAAATAAATAATTGCAAAGAACAGAAAAGTAACTCCAAGAAAAAAAATTCCAGAAAAATTAGTGAATATCATAAAAAAACTACTTATTATAAGTACTGTTTTATTCTGATATATTAAACCATAGAAAAAACATATAAAAAATAATAAGATAGGAAAATCTAAATTCAAATTTATAGAAGCAGAAACAAATAAAGGATTTATAGATAACAGAATTGTACATAATACATTTTCTAATATACTGTCTTTAAAAAAGAAATTCAAAATTCTATAAAAAAAAATTAAAGAAATAACACTTAATAGAGTAATTTGTAAATTTAATAGAATTTGGTTTCCAAAATCAAAATATTGTCCTAGTGATAGATATAAAAGATATAACATGGATGGATGATTGTGAACATTAAAATGTTCAATATTAAAGCCATATAACGAATTTTGATCAATCGATTGCAGAAGTCCACTAAAATAACATGATCCATCCCAAAAAGGTACAAAATTAAGATATTTAAATCTAATTAATAAAAATGGTATTAGAACAATAAGTACTAATAAGTTTTTATTATTTGTAATATTAATGAACTTCATAATCTACCTTTAGATTGGTCATTGTAAATAGTGATATTATTGTAAATATCATAATCAAATAATCACTCAATATAATTCCTTTAGGGAATATATTAAATATTGTATTCAAGATGAAACCAGATATTAATAGAGTTAGTTCGGGTTTCAAAACCCACTTTATATCATCAGCCTTGATTACAATGAATGATAATGGCAACAGCCAGTAAACATTCATATATGAAAGGCGAGCAGCTGGTAAGAAAAAACTACTGATAATCACATAAACAACACCTATATAAAATAGAGATGTATTACTTTGTAAATTCTTAATTCGCTTCCATAAAAATGCAGTTAATAATAGAATTGTAATGATCAGCAAAATTTCTAAAGCAAATGCTTTAATCTTTATATCAAAAAAAAATCTAATTAGATCCTGAATAGAAGAATCTTCTTGGGGTAAGTTTGCTGCAAAAATTGCATTTTTTATCCCATCAACAACATACTTATTATAAAAACTAAAAGTTGGTTGTATAATTAGCAAGTGAAATTTCTCATGAAACTCCATTGATTTAAAGTAGCTACTCCAAATTGTTAAAGGAGCAATAAACAAAGAAATAATAAAACTTAAAACAATCCCAAAAATTCCACTAATAATAAATTTCCATTTTCTTTTTATTAGGAATGGAATACCCATCAATATTACAGGTGGACGAAAGGATGCTGTTAATCCTAAAATAAACCCACTTAGAATATAATTATTTTTCTTTTTTAAGGTCCAAAAAGATAATGTGATCAGAAAGACAAACAATATATATATCTGTCCTTTATCTATATGTAATCTCCAAAAATAACTGGATGCAATGATCAACAAACCAGTTATCCAGATTATTTTCTTTTTAATTTTTGTGTCTGATGTATCTGAGAGTAAGAATATGCTTAATAAAAGAAGCAACCACTGAGCAATTGACCAAAGTATTCGCTGAGTTTTATATGTAATATTTGCAAAAGGTGTATGAAGTAATAGTATGGTGGGAGGTACTGTTAACCTACTCATTGGAAAATTTGAATAAAAATCTCTAGCATCTACCAACTCCTCTGGCGTATCTTGTTCCCATTTGAAAAAATATGGATCATCTTCTTCTAATAACAATCTTGTTCCAACAACCCTGTTACGTTGATCAACAGCTCCATACTTTAGTGTATTCACGGTATCCAAAGAGATGCCAATTGCTGCCATCAAAATCGAGTAAATTAATAGTGCACTAGTAAAATAATTAAGATATTTTCTTATTTCCATGTTTTACTCAATAATTGGATAATATCCTCTGAATTAATAATTACTAATGATAGGATTGGTAGAAAAATTACATCGTTATAAGGATATCTAGCTGCAGGTAGAAAAAACTCTGTAATAAATACAAGAATCATTCCGGATAAGGCTAAGATATTAAATTCTTTCCCGCTACTTATAATTTTCCTTAAAATAAAATAACTAATGATAAATGTGATTATTAGCATTACAAATAGTATATTGGAATCAAAGCCAATCCCCAAAGATCTAGTTAATGACTGCAATGAAGAATTATGAATTGGGATATGCGCCTGAGCACCAAGATTTGAAATTCCTTCAATATCCTGGTAAGGGTATTGTGAGGATGCATAGTATTGAGAATGTAAATGAATAATTCCATGTGCCTTCATTGCAGTATAATAATTTAGCCAAGTATTTGAAGTTGTAATTAAGAATGTACTTCCAATTCCAATGATAATACCAATAAAATTTCCTATAATAAAATTAATCCTTTTAGAAATTAACATAGGGAGACTTGAAACAATTAGTGGAGGTCTTAAGCTCATTGCAATTCCTGCAATGATGCCACTCCAAATCTCACTATTATTTTTTTTCTTTGTATAAATCCAATAAGAAAGTGTAATAATAAAAACATATAATATATATATTTGCCCTCTTTCAACATGTAAACGCCAAAAGAAACTACTTCCCACAAAGAACAGACCACAAATCCAAATAAGTTTAGATTTGATCTTTGAATCTGAACTTTTAGAAAATAAGAAGATACTACCCAACAAGAGAAACCACTGCAAAAATAACCATAAGTAACGTTGAATTTTATAGCTTAACCAAGAAAAAGATGCATGAAACATAAGAACAGTTGGTGGAACAGTTACACGATTTACTTCCCAATCAGGATTATCTCGCGGATCAAGAAACAAGGATGAATCTCCTTCCTTCCATTTATAATAATAAGAATCTTGTTCTGCAATTAATAAACGTGCACCAACAACCCGGTTTCGCAAATCTACTCCACCAAATTTTACGGTATTGGAAATATCTGTAAGAAATCCTGTGATTGATAAAAATATAGCAAATATCAACAAGATGCTTAGTAATAAATCTATCTCACTTTTCTTCATGATACTCCTCCTCTGTGTTCACATTCCAGATGTTATCTTTTGTTTTTACATTATGCATAATATTTTCAACTGCTGCCATAGCTGTTAACATAGAGTGATCCATATTATTATATCGGTGCATCCCGTTTCTACCAATCAGAAACAGATTCTCAATTTTATCTAAATGATCTCGGATATGATTGAATTCATCATAACTACCAAAGTATGCAGGATATGTCTTCGGCATTCTAATAATTGTACAATCCAATACATCATCTTTGTTGATTATTTCAATTTTTTCAAGTTCATTAATAGCAAATTCAGCAAATTCTTCATCCTTCATATTCCAAAGCGTATCACCTTCATTACAAAAGTATTCCAATCCGATCCACACATTATTATCATCTTCAATCATATATGGACTCCAATTATTAAAGATCTGAAGCCTTCCAACCTTAACATCACGTTCCTGTATATAAATCCAATTATCAGGAACAATATTATTAATTGTTTTAAATTTTGTTTGATTATTAATTATTAATTTTGTTAAGAGCAATCCAACAGTTATAAAATCACGATAAATAAGTCCGTTGGCAACTTCAGTAACTTTTCTTGGAACATCATTTATTGAAGTGATAAGGTCTTTCACAGGCATCGTAGAGATAAAGAAATCGGCTTCTTCTTCTTTGATCTCTCCATTCTTCAAATTATACACTTTAATCGAACCAATAGTTTCTTCCTTGGAGATTAGTCCTGTAACATTGCAGTTAAGATTGATTTTGCCACCTTTGGCTTCAATTTTTCGTGCAAGCTCTTCCCATAATTGTCCAGGACCAAATTTTGGATACATAAATTGCTCAATCAAACTTGTTTCGGTTTGTTGTTGATTAATAGAATTATCCTTTTTGAAGATACTTTTTATTGCATGAATAATTGCTTTAGTAATAGAAAGTCCTTTAATTCGCTGCGCACCCCATTCAGGTTCAATGTCCGAGCAAGGCCTTCCCCATACTTTATGGGTATAGTCTTTAAAAAAAGTATTATAAAGTTCTTTTCCAAATCTATTAATAAAAAAATCTTCCAAATTCTTCTCTTGTTTTATTTTAAATATTTGTGAACCAATATAACTAAAACCAATTCTAATAATTCTAACAATTCCAAGATTCCTAAAAGTATTTATATTCAAAGATATTGGGTAATTAAAAAATTTACGTAAGAAAAAAATTCTTGATAATCTGCCCCGAACCAGCATAACATTACCTTTCTTCTCAGGATTAGGTGCATTTATATTATCAGACAAAGGAGTTTTCCTATTAAGAATAATATCGTCTTTTGATGGTTCTCCTTGCAAAGGAAGAATACTCAGCCAAAAATCAATAACTATTTGAGATTTTGAAAAAAAACGGTGTCCACCAATATCAATACGATTCCCCTTGTAATTCACTGTTTTTGATATTCCGCCAATGTCGCCTGTACTTTCATAAATAATTGGAATTATATCTGTTTTTTCTAAAAGCTTATAAGCAGCTGTCAATCCTGCAGGTCCTGCTCCAATAATTATTGCCTTTTTATTTTTCATTTATACTTCCTTTATATAGTATGTATTTTCTGGCTAAAAAATTCCAGAAATAAACAATAGCTGTTGAGATTAATTTTGAATGAAGATAATAAATATTTATCTGTTCTGTTGAAAACCAAATTATTAATTCATTCATTCCCAACCCAACTAATCCTATAATTGCAAAGATCATGAACTCAATTGATTTATTCTTCACAGATCTAGATTTAAATACCCACAATATGCTAAATACATAATTAATAGTTAATCCAATTGCAAAAGCTACAGCAGCAGAGTACAAGTAATAAAAACCTGCAAGATCTGTAAGTAGGTATAAACTTCCAAAATCAGCAATAAAAGCTACACCGCCAACAAACGTATAGCGGAATAACTGAATAAATATATTATCTGTCTTCTTAATAAATAGCTTATTGATCATATTAGTTTCCTCATATTAGTGAATATAAATCTTTAAGGAACCCTTATTTGTCAAGATTTGCATGAACTGACATAACATTATTACAGGTATTTTGTTCTATGTAATTATTTTATGTCAGCAGTAAGATTCCAGAAATTATCATATTAAAAATTTATTTTTTTCTTGCACATTTTAAAACAGCTTTATAAAGTCGTTTGCGAATGAAATGACAAAGTTTTTAAAAAAAATATCACATTGGCACACTAGTTGCAAAGTAGGGAGATGTGAGTAAAAAAAAAGTGAATTAAAAAAGCAAAATTAAACCTAGGAGGGTATAATGGGAACACAACAAATTCTATTAATCGTATTAAGTGTAATTATCGTGGGTATCGCTGTAGCAGTTGGTATCACAATGTTCAATGCTCAAGCAACGAACTCTAATCGTCAGGCAATCAT
>Ga0233437_1004417_pt1 | contig 16621 bp, 14 predicted proteins | sample SI_122_August201_FD_182714 | JGI IMG/M metagenome (GOLD analysis project Ga0233437, IMG submission 182714) | Seawater microbial communities from Saanich Inlet, British Columbia, Canada - SI_122_August2016_200_MG | ecosystem: Environmental > Aquatic > Marine > Inlet | place: Canada: British... | reverse complement strand
AGAAGATAAAAAGTATTTGTTGAGAATCTTAACAGAACGACACTTAGAGATTATTAACAAAAGGATAACTAAACAACAACTAACAATAACAGAGAAGAGTATATTCTATAAAGTAATTAAACCTAAACTTAAGGGTGTTTTACTCGCTCACGAAACAGCCAAGAGAGTTATACTAAATTGAGTAATCCTTTCTACTGTGCTATGTGTGGGAAGAAAATAAACGAAAGTAGCCCTATAACTCAGAAGCTCTGTTCTTTGAAATGTAGAGTATTAAAATCTAGATATATCAAAGCTTACTTAAAGAAAAAATATCCTTATGATAAGCGTTACAATAGCTCATAGCTGTTACAAACAAGTAAAAGTAAAAGTAAAGGGTTTATTCAACCCAAAACTTAAAGTCTTTTACCTTTTTTAGCTCTCCCACTAATATCTGCTCTGTTTCTCCGCTTCTCTGTGTAAGTGGTACTTTTCCGGATAGTTCTGCCATGATGTTTGTGAGGGTTGCTTGTTTTTCTGCGACCCGGTGCTAGTGCGGACTTTCTACTATCAACTTTCCTATTACTTCGACCCACAAGGCGTTTAGCCCTTCTTACTATTCTTGTTCTAACCATTTTTTATCACCCCCATATATTTATTATAACTTTCCAGTATAAGCTCATTGGAATGTCAAAAGCTTCTTTAATATCGCTCATAGTAATGCTTATGTTTGAATTATAGTCTTCCCAAAGCATACTTAAGCTCTCTTCAGTTGTTCTAACATAATACCTACAAGTGCCGTCATCTTCTATAATATAACCTTCTTCGTAAGCTAAATTTACGTTCCTATCTTCTGTTTTTACAGTTAAACAATCAATACCAGACCTTTCTATATAACTTAAAGCCTGTTCGTTACTATTAACCAAACTTAACACGTTTTGAGCTTCTAAGCGGTCTTCTATCTTATCAGGAGAAGTTATTTCTTCAGTAACTAAGTTTAACCGCTCCCTTACTACTGAACCCCTTGATTCTTGCCAGTTCCAGCTTAAAGCTACGCTTGACAATAACAAAGTTATCATTATTAACATTATTATTTTTTTCATTTTCACCTTCTCCGTCTGTATTTATATCTGGGATAGTTCTTCTTTCTTCTGTACGCTTCTCTTGAAGCTACTTTCTGATTCCTATACCTTTGCCTAAATCTTTTAATTCTGTTTCCCATTTTGTTTTACAAATTAAAAAAAAAAAAATTAAAATAATGCACTTATCCTTTCACCAGCAACGTAACCAAGCACTAGACCGAAAAGCCATTCAACCGCTAATAAACTGTCTAGCATACTAACTGATGGCAGACCTACTATGTTCCAAAACATAACAGCTAAAACAACAGTCGCAATTACGCTGATAATTCCAGAGACCATCTTTGGAATAAATCTAAGCCACATTAAGCCGAAACCTAGTGCAAAACCGAAAATTGCTAATCCTAAAACTAACCATTCTGACATTTTATATCACCCCCTTTAATTTTATGTGAATCTTGTTATAATCCAGTAAAGTACTGGTATTATTAGCATAGCCCAATAAGGTACATAACCATAATGAACTAATAACAAACCGCCAAGCAGTAAACCTACAAATATCCAGAAGTTTACGCTTGTCTTTGCTTCTTGTACTGATTCAGTAATTTTATTAACTGTTTCTGCTATTTGCTCTTCACTTACTGTTATTGTGCTGTTCTCTGGAATTATTCCTAAAGCTTGAAGGAATCCCACCCCTAAATTAGCAAACCAGTTCCAAACGCCAGTAACATACTCGCTAATTTCTTCTTCCTCTTCTTCAGCATAACAATAGTTATCTATACCCAAATATTGACCTTCTGGGCAAATCATTAAACCCTCACCATCACCGCCACCGCTTGATGAACTGCTAGAGCCACCGGCTGGGGTTTCTTCTTCAACTACTTCTGTAGCTAAAACTGTGACATTGTTATACAGATAGTTAGTATAACCATCGCCAACTAAAGCTAAACCATATTGGAAACACTGACCTTCGCCAGTAAAAGCAAAGTTAATGTCTGTCTGAGTACCAGTTTCCCAACTTGCACTATCCAAACTCCCACAAGTGCCAGTAAGACCTTCACCGCTACTGATGTTAGTTGTATTACTTACATTATATTCCCAAGTAGAATCAAATGTAGCGTCAAATTCTTGACTTTCATACCTTCCCCCCTCATAATTTCTTAAATATTCGTTATCATACGAACTGGCAAGTCTTAATACTTCTTCAGGAGTTAGTACTTGACCAACATAAATTTGTAAGTCGTCTAACATAGCATTAAGGTAATTACTGCTATGAGTGCCTAAACGACAAATGGTTATATCTCCGCCAGAAGTAATATTGTCAATAGCAGACAGACTATCACTATCTTCTTCAATACCATCAATGTAAATTCTTGCACTTCCTGTCCTATTAACAGTTACAGCTATGTGATGCCAAGTAGAATCATAAATGTCAGTTATTGCATGAGTATAAGTAGCGTCAGTACCATCACCACTAACAAATCTTGGTTCTTCTCCTTGCATCTCTAATTTCCATTGTGGACTTGCGCCATTAGTATGACTGATTATTTGACCAGCACTGTCGTTAGTGTTTATCCACACTGAAATTGAAAAGTCGGTAAAGTTACCCATGTCAAAGTCACTGTTATTAGAAATGTCAACATAATGACTTTCAGATTCGTTACAAAGTAATGCCTTCCCATGCTTACCATCATCTACATAACCAACACCATTTTGTAAAGTGCCAATATAACCACCAGTAGAATAATCAGTTGCATTTTCAGTATTTCCATCATCAAACTTATAATTGACAAGGAAACTGTCATCTTCTACAATAGCACTATAAACACTAGCATTGTAAACTTCTTCTATCTGAGATTGTGTTAAAGGAGTTTCTAAGATGTAAAATTCGTCAACTGTACCATTAAAATATTTATCATAATTCCATCTGCCTATACTACTGGAAACGTCTCCAGAAGGTTGAAAACCGCCAATAGTAAAAGTATCGTCAAGGACACTATTAGCATAAAGGTTACAAGTAGTTATATCAGTAACACTATTATAAACCCAAGTAGCTACATAATGATTCCAGTTAGCAATACTTAAACCATCTATTTCATGTTGCCAACTGCCAAAATTGACACCTGTACCATTAGCCAGATAAAAACTTAGTTTATTCATGCCTGAACTATAAGTTCTAATTTCCGAATTACTGCCATCAGAATCCTCCGTACTAAATATTCTTACATTACCATCAGTAGAATTAACTTTTGCCCAAAACATAATCGTACCATTTTCAGCTACAGCATTAGCTCCAGTAATTGCAAATTGGTTTACACCATTAAATTCTCTAGCAAAGCCAAACTTACCGCTGACTTGTGTTGGAGAATTATAAATAGTGACATTTTCTCCATAAACTGAACTGTCAACTAAAGTACCGTCACTTTCTTGAAAGTGGTAAATCCTTGTAGCTAAACCGCCAAGACCTAACTGCCCATTGTATAAAGTAGTATTGTAGTGTGTTCCATTAGTGAAATTTGTTTCTACAATTTCATATTCAGAAAAGGAACTTACTTCAGTAGTACAATTATTGTTAGCACAAGTCACTACACAATCTTCACACAAGACACCATTACGCTGAACTACTGTATTTTCCCAAGTTACGTTACTAAACGTCAGTTCTGCTCTTCTATTAAGTTGTGGGTAAGTGTCAGAATCTACTTTAATTTTATGCTGTTCAATAGTTATAGCGCTATTTAATTGTTGAATTGTTGGCAAACCTTGTTCAATGTCTTCAATAAACCTAATTCCACCGTTTACAGTTGTAACATTATGGCGAGTGATATTACCACCATAATAACCTATGGTTGCATTAACTAATTTAGGTGTATAATCATCTGTTTCACTGTCAAGCATACCTTTAAATTGGAAGTATTGTCCAGTTTGTTCAATAGTTAAAGGACTGTTCTGCGTGGAATTTAAAAATTCTTCATTACCTGAACAAGTGGCATCTGAACAAAACCGATAACTCATATTAATACGCATTGCACCACGTTCATAGTGTTCTAATATCTCCGCTGATGTTAAAGCTCTACTAAATAGTGCAACTTCATCGTTTTGACCAGTAAAAACGTCACCAATAAAGAAACTGTTGCTATTTTGGTTTAAAGTTTCAGTAGTATTAATTTGGTCTTCTTCAATACCATTAACGTAAAGGAAACCTTGACTGCCATTATAAGTTAAAGCTACATGATTCCAACCAGATCTATCAATGTTAGAACTACCTAACACATTATCGTTAAGGAAACCATAAGCACCAGACTGACTAGCAGTAATACCATAACTGTCAGTTTTCTTAATGTTGTTATTGGAAAATATTTCTATAACGCCTAAGTGCATATCCAGACCGCCATCACTCCAAGTGTATGCAAATAAATTATCATCTATTTTAGCTATATTTATTGATTCCCTACCTAAATCGTCGTAATTTTGTAGGAAATAGTTGTTTATGGATACAATGCCACCATCTTCAGTAGCGTAAAATGTGTAAATGTGCGCGTGGTCAAAACCGAAAGCGTTCCTACCTATTACACCGAAAATATTATCAGCTATTTGGAATATGTTAGGGTCAGCATAATCGTTATTACCAGAAAATTCAAAGTCAGTATATTCTTCTTCAATAGTACCATCATTATTGATTAATACGTTAGTAATTTGTCCATCATAACCAGAATTAGAATATGCAATTGTTAATTGACCATTATAAAAAGATTGTACAGAAGGAGCGTCAATGTCAGCAGTATCAAATTCTAAACTGTCAATTACTGCACTTATACTACCATTGTCTAAAACTTCCATTGTTTTAAGCCAACCATCAGCGTCAACACCACGATAAGCTACTGCTAAAATATTATCATAAACAAAATCCATACTACAGTCCCATTGATAAGTTGTGTCAAATTCGTACTTTTCTATTTCTGAACCTAACCAACCACTATCATTCATCTCAAAAGTTACTAACCAACCATCATAACTATTATAATGACTGTAACACATTGCCCAAGTATCGGCATCTACCTGTTTAACGTCACTGTAATAGTCAGACATAGTATCTGAAAAAGCTAAAGTATCTAATAAAGCTAAATTACCATTTTCATCGACACTATAAGTCTGAATGTCGTCATCTGTTGAATCAAATACGCCAATAAAACCTTCACTTAAGTAAAAAATGTCATAACCATAATCATCATATTCACCAACTTTTACATTAATGCTGTCAAGTTCTGCACTGATTTCGCCATCGCTGATATTATAAGTTTTTATAGTGGAAGTTGCACCAGTATCATTAACATAATAAACAGCAACTATATTTTCTCTTGCGTTTACTGGTGCGTTCCAATTAGAATTAGTATTTTCACCAATTTCTACAGTATCCTCAATACCACTTTCTATACTGCCACCGTCATCTACTTCAATTGTTTTATACCATAAGTCAGAATTAGTATCAGATTCCAATAAATGAACAATACCTCCAGTTGAATACATTCTTCTCGGAGTTCCGGCAACAGGGTTAGTTTCAACTTTATCAGTTCTGCTAATTGTTGCACCATCGTTAGATATTGAATAGATATTAACAAAGCTATCACTACCATCGCCCTGAGCTGAAATACCAAATATATTATCATAAACTTTCGTAACATAGAAGTAAAGTCCGCCATCAGTAGTTATTGTACTTGTAGCGATAACTGATTTTGTTATGCTACCATTTACTAGGACTTCAAAAGTATCGATACTACCATCATAACCACTATTACTGGATATTACTGCAAAAATGTTACCATCAATTTTAATGATGTCTGGAGTATCTCCCCTTGTGGCATCAAATTCCCAAGTTTCTATAACAGACATACTACCATTACTTAGAATTTCTACAGTATTGACGAAACCATCTTCGCCAGTACCTTCCCAAGTGCCAACATAAATTTCATTAGTGTGATATACAAAATTTGCACTTATACTATCAGCAGTATCAAATTCTAAAGTTTGTACTACTGTGCCTATATCCCCTTCTGCATCAATACTAACAGTTTCTAACTTACCATCATTTTGTTCATCCTTAAACGAAATAGCGTACATTGTACTAGAAATGTTAATTATTTCTGGTTCGTACATGTTAGTAGTTTCAAATTCGTAACTATCAATTGTGTTTAACACTTTACCATTTGAATAATTAAGTGTTTTAATGAATCCATCATAGCCAACACCACGATAAACTACTGCAAAAATATTATCGTTAACTTTTATGCCAGTAGTTTCCCAACTTTCAGTAGCATCAAACATATAGCTTTCTGAAATGTCTTGAATAAATCCAGAGTCGTCAACCTTAATAATCTTTATATTGCCTTTATTTGTATTTGCATGATATGGTACAATATAATAATTGTCACCCATATCAATTAATCCAGCACCACCACCGAAAGCGTTATCTATTTCAAAACTGTCTTTGACATAACTACTCATAGTACCTAATCTATAACCATAATCTGCCGGTTTTATCCATGCTTCTAAAGTCATTTCAGTAGTCATGTCAAAATCTGAATTGTCAGCTACATAAAATTCGTCAGAAATAAAGTCTATTGAAGAGTTTATCATACCAACACTAGAATAAGTCATGCCATCACCCTCAGGGGTCATAGTATGACTGTTACCAGAACTGTCAGCTAAATTGCCAGAAACTTCATTTAAGTGGTATAAAGCAACATTATCAGTCATGTCAACGCCACCAGTTTCAACTTCTTCATTATCGGGTAGTTGTAAGTCTAAGGGGATAAAAGTTTCCCATTCAACTGTAGCAACTGTTTTACTTTCACCAAAATTGGTAATGTTTGATAGGTATTCTCCCCTGTTAATGTAAACTCCTTTCTGTCTTTGAAATATGTTAAATACTTCATTTTCATTTAAACTTCTGTTCCAAACACTAACCTCGTCAATGTTACCATCATATTGCCATAAAGCGCCACCACTAGATAAAGCGCCGCCAATCCTAGCAACGTCAACGTCACTCACATTACTTATAAAATAATTATCAGTAGAAGAACCAACACTGTAAGTCATAGCAACCTGTTTTCCATCAATATAAAATTTATTGCCATCAGTATCAGAAGAATAAGCTATATGATACCATGTATTAGGAGAAAGATAATATTTTAAATCAGCATTAAATTGTAAAATATTTTCATTTTTAGAGTAAATTCCAAAAGTATAAACATCTTCTGAACTACTCTTTGGATATAAAAGACCAAAGTAAGAAGCAGAATCACCAGAATCAGAAAAAGAAATTATTGCCGCGCTTGAAGTTCCTAAATTATTCACCCAAGCCATGATAGTTCCTTCATTTAAACTAGAAAAATCAGTACTATCAAATTCAATATAATCATCAACACCATCAAAATAAGCTGAATTTCCTAATTTGCCATCTTCAAAAGTCATATCACTCTCAGCGTTTAATTGAATTGTACCATTGTTACTATTACCTGAAAAATCATATATTCCAGCATTGTTATTAGTAGAACTTTCACCAAAAGCAGAATCGTTATTCAAATGGTATAATAAAATATTACCAGTCATATTAACTCCACCATACCATTCTTCAATATCCATATTTGAAGGGAGTTCTTGTAAAGTCTCGTTTGAAGTTAAAATTATAGCATTTTCTGATACAGAATAAGCAGTATTATTAAAAACCCCAGAGGTTATAGGTAGAAAATCATCGAATATTAAAGGGTCAAGGTCTTCACAGCCATTGCAATCTAACCGCCAGTAATTACCATTCTCTTTAAGTTTAATGTCAGCTTCAGGGTTCTTTTCTGCTAAATCATGAAAAGATATTTGTTTCCAAATCTCGTTATAACAATCTTCACTATAATAATTTCCACTTTTATATTCTAAAAGTATAAAGTCAGAAGGGCAGTAATCAATTATTTCATCAATATATTCTAAAGTTAAGTCATCCTTCTGAATAAGTTCAACATCATCAGAAGATATTTTTACCCATAACTTATCTTTAGCATTATTTTTATCTTTTTGGTTTGTTAAATTCCAACCATATTGAACACCATCAACAAAATTTTGTTCAACATTGTTTAACAAAACATTACCATTGTCATATACTTCTAAATTATATTCTGGAATTTTATTACCATTAATATGTAACTGTAAATCAAAAGAATTACCATTCATTTCAAAAGTAAGCTTACCATTGTTATTATTAAACGTATAACCTTCTGCCAAAATAAAAGAACTACATAATATTGTGATTAAAAAAAGTAGTATTAATTTTTTCATTTTATAGTATTCCCCCAGTTGATAAAGCGTAAACGAAAGCGGTTAAAGTGCCTAATAATGAAGCGAATGTTAAGAAAATAGCTACGCCTTTGCTAAGTCCTTGCTCTTCAAAAAAGTATATTAAAGGGTTTGTTAAAAAACTACCCGGTAATTCGTCAATCTTAGTTATTAATTCAAAATCATCATAATCAGTAAATATCGTAATAATGCCGTCTGTGTGTCCTTCGTAATCTTCTGGAAATGTTCCTTGTACTACTAAAAAGCCACTATTACCAGAATCTAAGTCTACTTTATAGGAACACCTTTCAAAATCTATGTTACAAAAGGTTACGTTAAGATATTCACTTGCACCGCCAGAAACTCCAATGTCTGCACGTTCTAAATCTAAATAACCTTCATTTTTGATTAAAACATTTTTTGTTACTTCGCTGGGTGGTGCTATTATTGAAAAGCCCAATAAAGGAAGTCCGAAGTCTATAATAACAGTATTGTTACGCTCAACGTCGATTATAGTAATATCACCATCACGACCACCGCCAGAAACTTCACCGCCACCACCACCGCCACCACTCTTTACAACAGCTAAATCTAAATCAGTATCATAATTTAAACTGTTGCCAACCCCAAAAGTAAAGTCAAAAGGTGCATAACAACCAGTTTCGTTACTTACACAACCCCCACAATTACAATTATCAATATCTAAAGCGTTTAAGAATATGCTTAAGTCCGGTGTCTGAGTTAAAGTTTCGTTCATTACTGTGCCACTCCAAACAGAAAGACCCGCTAAAGTTAAGTTAAGTTCAAAACCTTCTTCTTTGTGCCAAAACATAGCTTCATCATAAAAGTTGTTACCATAAAGGCATTTTGTATCCCAAGTGTCCGCAACAGTAACCCAATCAGTACTATTATAACAATAAGCATAAATGTAACTGCCGAAGTCTGCTTCTCCCCCAGCGTCACCGTAAATGTCAAACCAAAATTGTAAAGGGTCTTGTGCCCAACAACTTGCAGGTATTGTGCTGTTTTCTTCAACAGTAATTAAAGAATCTTGGTGTACCCATTTTAAATAAGAAGTGTTGAAAGCACCGTCAATTTTAGTATAATTTACAAATAAACTATTACTACCATAATAACCACTAGAGTAATTACCATCTATCAAAGTTTGGTTATCTGTACCATTTACCCAATATGTACCATTATCATTACCGCCACATTCAGTGCTTATATTAGCAGTTTCTTGATAACAATAACCATAATCAGCACCATCTATTTTCGTAAAGTTAAATATAACATTTTCGTAAGGCGTTCTTGACAATTGAACGTATCTTGTTGTTGCGTTGCCACCTTGTAAATCTTCGTTAGTTTGAATACTAAAATATGGAATACATACAGCACCGAAAACAACACTAGAAGAAAGAATTAAAAATAAAAATAGTATTATTGCTTTCACCTTATAACAACCCCTTAACCTAAGTTAAACAACCCCGCAAACCAGTTTATTACATCATTAAAGATAGAGCTTAAAGTTGTTTGTTCTCCGCTATAACTAAAATAGTCGTCTTCTTCTTCGTCTGGCTCAGCGAATTGAGTTTCTTCCTCTTGCTCTTCTTCTTGCTCTTCTTCTTGTTGCTCTTCCTCTTCCTCTTCTTCAACTTCTGGTTCTGGTTCTGGTTCTGGAATTAACTCGCAAACATTATTAACACATTGGTCGCCATCTTCACAATGATAATCTTGCGTACATTCTGAAGATTTACATTCTAAACTTCTCCAATATAAACCCAAATTTAAACAACTTTCTTCGTTACAAGCACCGAGTTCGTCTTCACTACAACCAACATTATAAATTATTTCTGCCACAGTACCGCTTGAACTTGCAGAACCGCCACGCCCATAACTCGGAAGTCCAGAGATTGAATAAAATTGTAAGTAAACTGGCTCTTCTGTTGTGGTTACTGTTCCTCTATCGCTTGTATAAGTATCATTAATTTTTGTTATTGTAAAATCGCCTAATGTTTCTGTCCGTGTTCCTTCGTCGTAAGTGTCGAAATTACCATCAGTTACAGACTTAGAATAAATTGTTCCTAAAGTGTCGCCGTCTTCGTCAACTAGATAAACGTAAAAATGTGCGTAGTTATTCCTATCATCATGGTGAGATTTATACATTGAGACAGTACCGCTAAGTTCAACTTCTACACTATCAACATCACTTATATCTTGCTCAACATTAACTTTTAACCAGCCGGTTGCTTTTGAGTTCATTTCAGTAGTAGCACTAGAACCAACTATCAAATGACCGCTTGACGAATAACTTGCCGAACCACTTGCAGACCTTGAACCTGAGCCAGATTCTGTGTGTATTGTGCCACTTAAAGGAATGTTGTTCCAAGTGTCGTCTATTGTAACTTCGGGGTTTACTATATGAGTAAAGTCTAAAGCTAATTCTTGCCCAGTACCATCAGCAAAGTAAAGGTAACCGCCGATTATAACAATAGCTACCAAAACGTAAGGATTCATTAAAAATGCTATTCCCTTTTTTGATTTCATGGTACAATTACGCTTAATGGCGTTGCGAAAGTATCGCTAAGCACTGGTAGAGCCACTAAAACAATCCCCCCAATTATCATTATCATAGCTATTTGTTTCGGTATTGGAAACTTTCCAGTTAAATAACTTAATCCAGCTAATAAGATTAATGTAAAACCAGCAATACGCCAAACACTTACAGATAAAATCCAAGTTGTTAAAGCTACACCGCCAAAAACAACAGCTACCAATAAAGTAAATGCCAGTACCATTCCAACAGTTACTGGTATCAATAATGGAAGAATCCCTCTTTTATTTATCATTTTGATTTTTACCCCCTTTAACTTCCTAATATGGCTCTTGGAATAATTCCCAATGGTGGGAAAAATATCTCTAAAACCATCATAATTTTTAACACGCTCCAAAAGACAAAACCGGAAGCGATAAACACCATTAACCACTCTGGCATAGCTACCCAACCCAATACTTCAGCACCCCAAAAGCGGTAAGCTTCTGCAAGACCGAAAACCCCACCAAAGAAAAATAGTTCTTTAATATGGGATTTAATTTTTCTAGCCATGAAGACTACAAAAAACAAACCTGCTAATCCCCAAAATATTGAGTTATCCATTTTAGTACATACCTATTAAGGCTAAAACCACCCCGATTAACATTGCACCAATACCATAAGGAATTAATCCAGCAAAGCTTAAAACTATTCCTAAAGCTAGTAAACCAACACCACCATATAACATATAGTCGCTATCTTCTAAAGAACTAGGTGCATTATATGTATTTACAACTGCGTCGGGATTTTCTGAACAATCTTCAGCTATTGTTATGTAAGTGCCTTTTTCCATGTCGATTTCTTCACCGTCAAACTGAGAACTTTCCGGAGTTCCTAAATCTAAACAACCAGTATAAGCACCAACAACAATACCATAATAACCAGCTTCGTCGTGTGCCTGTGGTGAGAAAATACCGCTCACTACGTCACCGGCTTCTAAGTCTAAGAAAACACCGCTCCATTGAGGGTTTTCGTCGCACAAGCTAGATTCTGAGCCTTCAAATAAAGACAAGCTTTGTTCTGATTCAATACCACCTTCTAACAAATACCTTCCTTCTGTTTCTGCCACGAAAGTCGCTTCAATTTCAAACCTTTCGCCAACTTCAACACATTCAGGATAACTAACCTCTGTAAAATAACCATCTAAGTTGGTGGTTGTTGTTTCTGTTTCTTCGGTTTGTGTTTCTGATTCTTCGTCTTCTGTTTCTTCTGTTTGTGGTTCTGCTTGTGTTTCACAATCAAAAGGACAACTTCCTAAAGTTTCACCACTTGCACAAATATTATCACCACAGAAAAAATCAGGAGTATCGTAAACGTCACAAAGTTCGTCTTCTATTGTGTTAGTGTTAGTTGTTTTTGTTGTAGTTGTAGATTTTTTACAATCACCATCACATTCCCCTTCAACTCCTGAATAATCTGAATTTGGTTCTCCCCTATATTCACCGTTCCAACATGTATAAGTTGAAATTGAGGGTTCGTCAATTTCACAACTATAACAAGAATATATAAAATAAGAATCTCCTAAGTCGTCGTTTCCGCCATCATATATCCAATAATCTTCAAAAGTAAACTTATCTGTTGAACTTTCTTTATACCATAGTTCGGCAAAAGTATTGTCGCAAGTTCCCCAATCTTTTTCATCACAATGCCATACCCTCACATAATCACCAGTATCACAAGAGCCGAAATAAGTTACTGCTTTACTTCCTGAACTTGTTTTTCCATCTTCTCGAATGTCTAACCAACCACTAACATCTACACCATAACAAGGAGCAGAATCTATTAATAAATCAGTAAAGGATAAAAGGAAAGTTGGTTTTTCTCCAGTAAACTCGCCGTTATAACTTGTTTCAACGTCTGGCATTTCTGCATAACCTTCCTCTGAAACAACCCCTTCATTAGCCAAGACGCTCCCAAGTGTACTAATTAGGAAGATAAAAGCGACAAATATTGCAAATATTGGTTTTAGTTTCATTTTTTAGCCCTCTATTATTTGACCATTGATTAACTCAATATGGTGTTCTAATGTTGAATCGTCGAAAAAATCCCACAGATTACCGCTTTGTTCTCCGACAGTAACGGTTAAAGTCCAAGCGTCATCTTCAGGCAAACCGTCGCAATCTGTATCTTGTGCTTGAAAGTAAAAATTATAAGGAAGTGTAACTTCACTACCACCCTCTAACATTGTACCCTCTCCAGAATCAGAGCCTAACTCTTGACCGGTTGAATCATCAATTAAAGTTACTTCGTATTCTATCTCTTGTGCACCAAATAGTAACTGAGCATTTCCAAAATATGCCCTAGTTACGCTAATTTCTTCAACTTCTGGTTTAATAAATAAACCCCAAGCACCATCAATTACAGTATATTCGCCTTTAAGATTAAGTGTTTGTGTATCAACTTGACAGCCTTCGGGAGTGTCTCCCGGTCTGTCCGCAATAGTATTAACTAAAGATACATCAGCTAAAACACCACTAGCGAAAAGTATTCCTATTAAAGCCACAATACCAACTACTCCGAAAAGTATCGGCAAAGCCATTCCTTTATTATTCATTTTGATTTTTACCCCCTGTTTTAAATTGCTATTCCAAGTAGTCTGTTTAACACAACAATGCCATTCCATAAATAATGGCTAATGTTTGCCGGTAAATCAGACTTAGTTATTATAAAGCTCAATATCCAAATAGTCATAACCATTACTGCGAACAGTATCGCTGATAAGGATAAGCCATAAGCTGTTAAGTGGAATATTCCGAACAATATCGCAACGAAAACCACCGGCACAACTGGAGCCAAAACACCCAGAACTACGCCTAATATAGGAATCATTGTGAAAATATCCACATTTTCTTTAACTAAATTAAATATTGTAAAAAATAATCTTGTTTCTACAATACCCAAAACGCTAATTGTAATTACGTTAAAAACGTCGCCACTTATAGCCAAAGATGGTGTTCCAATAATGGAAGCAGTAGAGACGCCTTGTAATAATCGCATGATTAAAAATAAACCAATTCCCAAACCAACACCCAAAATAGGAAGTTTACCAGTAAGGTTTATTCCTAAAATCTTCCTTATTGGAGCTTCGGAGTGTTCTTGTAAAGAGAATGTTCTCTTAGCTAATCTAACCATGATAACGAATAAGATTGCTATTAAGTAGAAGGTTGCTATTGTAGTGCTTCCTTCTATGTTAGTATAAGCAAATAAAAAGTAACCGAAAATTGTAATATCTGATAGTAAAGGATTGATAGTGTCTAATATAATGAATATGATAAGAGCGAGTATAAAGAATAAGATAGGAGAAGGATTTGCAAAATAACCTAATATTGATTCAAATACCATTTTTCAACCACCTAAGTTTGACCTCGTTTTTTTGGAAAGATAAAATTAAAAAAAAAGAAAAAAAATCTTTCGACCTTATGCTACGAACTGAGTTGCGTTTACTGTTGAAGGAGCAATTATATTATTGTCTTCGTCGTAAATGCCTAAGATAGGTTCTAAAGTATCTTCGTCTTTATCGTAGTCCATTGGCAAAATCCAGATTACATTATTAGTGTCTTCTGTTGGTTCTGTGCTTGTGGTTGTTGCAGTAATGATAAACTCTAATTTTTCATTATCACAAACAGCACCATCATACATAAAAGTTGCCCATTGGTCTAAACCTGAGTTCTGAGCTCCTTCGCCTGAACTGTTGTGGGTTATGTAAATTGAACCGTCGTAATCGTCTAGGTCGCTCTCAAATTCTTGGAAATAAGTTGCGTCGTATTCGATAGCAATTACCAAACCATTCTCACTACTAATACATTCATCAGCACCGGCACGAGCAGTTACTTCAGTTGTATAAGTACTACTAGCACCCATACTTTCATGGTTAGCGTCACTATTTACAGTTGCTGAATCGTCGTTAACTAAAGTTATAGTTGCTGAACCAACTTTAAGTAATTCTGGAGCTACGCTCTTAGGGTCTGAACAACCAGTTTCAACGGTGATTAATTTGGTAAAGTAATTTGAACCATTTTCACCAGCTAAAGCGGTAAATTCTGCGTTAGTTGGAACTGTTACAGTGCCATCATCATTAACAGATTGTGGAGAAATGTCGCCACTTAGAACGTACATATTTGCACTAGGGTCAGTTCCTTTTTTATAGGAATCTAAGTCATTGTAATTAACTGTAACATCTTCTACGTTACACGCCAATTGTACTACTTCTTCATCAGATAACCCGGTGTCTTCAACAGACAATAGGCTTCCGAACTCGTCAAAATTCATTACGACAAAAACACCAGCTACTACTAAAAGAATAACTAGGAGTGTTGTTGCCTGAGCTTTTTTGCTTCTCATTTTTTTGTAGTTTCCCCCATATAGGTTTTTTGAATACTTTTTCTCATAATTTCTGAGACTTTGGAAGGGTATAGCATAACACCTATTTAAAAATTTAGAAAGGGTTTGCCCGAAAGGTTTAAGTAAGATTCCCCCATTCCTTTACTATATGGTAAAAAGAGTTTACAAAACTGTTATAGATAATAACAACAGAATAGTCATTCCAAAGAAAATCAGAGATTATTTAGGGTTGTCGCCAAGCTGTCAAATGAACGTAGAATATTCTAAAGGTAAGATAATAGTAACAAGACCCAACTATAATATAGCAAACGAAAATAAGAAGTTCCAAAAAGTAATAGAAAAAAAAATAGGTTTAGGTATTGTTATTGTTTGATTAAAAAGGTTCCTTTTTAACCCCCTCTCTTTTATGTTGCGAAAAGGTGCTTTTTAGTGCCCCCCCTTCGTTTTCGGGGTTTCTTATCCTTGCCACGCTTACCAACCCCCTTACAATTCCTTAAAGCTTCTTTGGTTCTTTCGCTTATTAAGTTACGTTCAAACTCAGCAAAAGCTCCCATTATCTGTAATTGGAGTTTACCACTTGCGGAAGTAGTATCAATATTTTGAGTTACTGCCACAAACTCAACATTCTTATTATTGAACTCGTCAAACAAACCCAGTAAATGTTGTAAACTTCTCCCTATCCTATCCAGCTTTGTTACTATAATAAGCTTAAACTTATACTCTCGCATGTCTTTTAACATCTGATTAAATGCTGGTCTGGAAGTTTTTGCTCCAGAGTATATATCTGTGTAAACCCTATACACCTCATGGTTTTGATTCTCACAGTACCTTAAACATAAAGCTTCTTGGTGCTTTGGGTTCTGTTCGTCTGTTGATACTCTACAATAGATTGCTACTTTCATTTTATTAAACCTCATATTTCAAACAATTAACTAACTAATTAATAATAATACTCTGGGTCTGCCACCAGCCCTCAACTTTTTCGGTGTGCGTATTACTATACCTAGTTACTAAATACTATCTTGACCAAAGCTTATATTAATGTATCTCTTAGGTTACTACTTACTAGTGCTCACTTTCTCCACTTAATTAACCTAAATCCATTATTACTCTTGATTCTAACCTTATTACGCTTCCACAGTAGCATGAGCAAATATTTAACCTCATTACGCTTTGTGGGGTGTATTTGACTGGCGTTAGTGTAACCAGCCTGTTCATTGGTAGTTGATTGTATATATAGTTGTGTTAGTGTTAAGCCATGCCTACCAGCAACCTTTAAGCATTGTATCATATCTTTAATTAATATTACTTC